>JGI24700J35501_10930522_pt1 | contig 14999 bp, 11 predicted proteins | sample TergutTh196P1_FD_35501 | JGI IMG/M metagenome (IMG submission 35501)
GCTGATGGGAGTAGACGAATACCGTGAAACCATTACAATTCCTCCGATGTTTGGGGATATACCCGCCGTTAGCTTTTTGGGGGGCCATACCCACAACAAACTTATACAAGCGGAGCAACAGGCGACAGAATATGCACTACAAAAAGAAAATCGCCCCAACATGACAATAACGCTTCCCCAGGTAAACGAGTTTACAATTGGGCAGGTTATATACCTCTTTGAAGTAGCAACCGCCTATATGGGAGAGTTTTTAAACATAAACGCATTTGACCAACCTGGTGTAGAGGAAGGTAAAAATGCCACATATGCCCTGTTTGACCGCCCAGGCTACGAAGACAAAAAGCAAGAGTTGTTATCTGCACCAAAGAAAGATCCCAACAATATAGTATGATGCAACCCAAACATTTTGTAACACTAAAAGCAAACGCAAAAATTAATTTGGCTCTTAGCGTATTAGGCAAAAGAGAAGATGGTTATCATGATCTGGAGATGGTAGCTCAAACCCTACTTTTGCACGATAACATTTTCATGAAAAAAGTGGATTACCCCGAGCCTAAAATTACAATTACATCCAATGTACATTGGTTGCCGACAGGCAAAAAAAACTTGGTGTATCAGGCGATTGCTTTAATGCAAAAAAAATACAGCCTACCCGGAGGGGTATATGTTGATATAACGAAAAATATACCCGTGGCTGCCGGGTTGGGGGGAGGCAGTGCCGACTGTGCAACTGCTCTGTTGGGTATACGTCGATTATATAATATCAATGTATCGTCAAAAGAGCTGCAAGTTATCGGTAAAACCTTGGGAGCAGATGTTCCCTTCATGATAGCTCAAGGTACCGTCTTGGCGGAGGGGATTGGAGAGCGGTTAACAAGGCTCCCTCCTCACCCTTCCGTATATGTGCTTTTAGCCAAGCCCCATTTTAGCGTCAGCACATCGGTAGTTTTTCAGCGGTTAGAAAAATATCCGTTACAAAACAACAAAGCAAAGCTAAACAATATAATAAGAGCGATTTCTCGCAAAGACCCCCAGGGAATCGCAAAAAATTTTTTTAATGACCTGGAAGTTGTTACAGCCGGCCATTATCCCGTAATAGACCAAGTAAAAGAATCTATTTTGCAAAACGGTGCAATGGGAGCGTTAATGAGTGGTAGCGGCCCAACAGTATTTGGCTACTTTCGTACAAAAAAGCAAGCGATTTTTGCCGCAAAAGCACTGCGAAGGTACGGCGTAAGGGAAACTTACCTTACGGGAATATACAACAAATTCATATAACATACGGAAACATCGAACTATTTACAATTTACATTGTTTGCTATAGGAAAGGACTTTGTGAAATGAAAAAATCAAAAAAAATTATTGCTGTAGCAATAGCAGCCATATTGGGAGTTACTCCCGTTACAGCCTTTGCCAACCAACGATTCGTCGATACTCCGGTAGATCACTGGGCTCACGATGCAATAATTTATATGAGCGACAGTGGTTTTATGGAAGGCAACACAGCAGGTCAGTTTATGCCAAACGCTCCACTGGACAAATTTGAAACCGCTCGTATATTAGCACGTGTTGCCGGCTTTACTCACACAAACCCCGGCCCTGCGGAGCTTGCGGCAATAAACACCGCTTATAGCAATCATGCTCCGCTTTTGGCAAGCATGTCCCGAGCTTTTACACGTTGGAACAGCAACGCCAACAGAGAAATTGCGTTTTTGTTGGATAGAGGAATTTTAACTCCCGCAGATCTTAACAACTTTATTTTGGTAAGTAGCGGGCAAGAACAGTTGCGTGCCCTTTCGCGTCAAGAAGCCACCATGTTTTTGGTGCGAGTTGCCGGGTTGAGCCAACAAGCGGCAGCCAATGTCCCAACACAATTGTTCAATGATAACATTGCAATCAATGCCACCACACGAAATTACGTATATTTTATGCGGGATAACGGCGTAGTATCTGCCGATCCATACGGCAACTTTCTTCCCAATGCACCTGTTAGCCGTGCCGTTCTTGCCGTTATGACATATCGCACAATGAATATTGAAGGGGTAAATGTCCCAAGCAGACCGGCAGAAGTTGTACTTGGCACAATAACATCTTTGTACCCTACAGTACCAGCCATACAAATCCAAAGCACAGCTTCTTCTATAATTTACCGCACTGCCGCAAATGCTTCAATAGTTATAGATGGCGTAGCAGCCACATTCGGCAACCTGGTTTTGGGCATGGAAGTTTCTGCAACAGTAGAAGATGGGCAAATTATTGCTCTTGTGGCGACGCAAAACCAAAATCTCCCACAACAGCCGCCGCCTCCACCTTCTGAAACTGAAGCAGAAAGTGTAGGAACAGTTCCGCCGGCTACTACACACACAACAACTTTACAAGGCCATGTGTTGGAAGTTACCGGAAATACTATTTTAATAGAAATCCGCTTTCTTACTCCCACAGGAGCTATCGTAACAGAAAGTATGATGTTTGGCACAGGGGCAAATCTAACTGTAATAAAGGCAAACAATTCTTTTCCTTTTGAAAGCATAATACCGGGCGATATTGTTTCCATTACTGTTAACGGCGGCGTGGCTTCAAGGATAGAAGTTACCGAGCGTGAGCGTGCTTTTTTTGGCACATTGCTAGAGCGGATAAACCATCTTAACACAATAACGTATGTAATAGAAGATAGAGATGGCGGTCTGCACAATCTTATCGTTACAGGGCAAACTATTTTGGAACGAGAAGGCCAAGGTCCGGTGAACTGGAATCAAGTGCGTATAGGCGATACGTTGGAGCTTAACGCATCCGGTCCAAACCTTGTTAGTGCCTTTGCTTTTGGTAACCGCGGCACCGTGGAAGGTGTAGTTAACATAATCGTATTACGCCAAGATTTATCTGAAATAGTTGTTACAACTGCAACCACAACCACTACATACTTTGTGACAGGAACATTGGATGGGCTTGGCACATTGCAAGTAGGGGACAGGGTACGCCTGCTTTTAGATAGCCTGGAAATAGAAAGTTTTACAATCTTAAACTAAATTGAGCTAAATTGAACTAAAAAATCAAAAAACTATGGACAACTTTCCTGAAAATAGAAAAAGACGTGTACAACCTGCCAGCCAACGTCTAAAGCAACGGCGAGAACAGCGGGCCAGTCAAATGCGGGAAAATATACCCGAACAAAATCCGTATAAACCCAAACCTCAAACAAAACTAAAAATTCACGAGCCACAACCAAAAGAATCAAAAAAAGAATTAAAAACAGGACGGCAAAAGCGTAAAAAACCCTTATTAACTTTACCTTCTTTACCGCCTTTGCCGCCGTTTTTGAATTTTTTAACTAACATAAACAATCTTATAACAATCGGTGTAGTGCTTATTGTGGTTATTACAGTACACTTCTTTTTTATACGTAGCAATTCCTACCGTATCTTTGTAGGCGATTACCACATAGCAACCATACCTTTTGGTTACACCACCGGAGAGGAATTTGTACAACTTCTAACCGCTCGTATAGAGGGTGGTCTTAACACCACTATAGATTTTACCGACGAGATAGTCATGCGTCCCTCAAACACCAGGGGAGGGGGGCACGTTACGGTGGAACAAGCCCTGACACAAGTTTCCAACATTATATCATATCAGGTAGAGGGAGCTGTTTTTGTGGTAGATGGTGTGGAACGCTTTATCGTTCCCTCCGCTTTCATGGCAGACGAGCTAATTAGGCATACTGCCCAAAACTTTGCAGCCGAAGGGGCTACTATCACAAACATTACCACACCCGGGCTACAAATCGTTACGCTTTTTGTGGATTATGTTCTAACGATAGATTGGCAAACAGCTCTAGCTACTATTGGTGTTACTACAAGAGAGGAAATATCGTGGGTGGTGGCAGAAGGGCAGAGTTTTTGGAGCATCGGCGCACAACTGGGTTTAACTGTAGAGGAAATAATGGCTCTTAACCCTACTCTTGGTCACGATCACATCTTGCAACCGGGAGAAATTATAACTGTAGCAATGGATGTGCCGCTTTTCACAATACACACAACAGAAGAAACGGATGTAATAACAAATGTACAACCTAATACAGAACATATACATAACCCCGAGCTATCTTTTGGGGAAACAAATGTGGTGCAGGAGGGTGCAGCCGGGCAAATGCGGCAAGTGTTCAGCGTTTCTCGCACAAATGGCGTGGAAACCAATCGTAGCCTCATTTCTCAAGAATATTTGACCCATCCGATACCATATATTATAGAAATTGGGAGTTAATATAAACATGATATTAATTGTAGAAGATGAAAAAAATATAGCCGATATACTCGCTTTTAACCTAAAAAAAGAGGGTTATGAAGTGCTATGTGCATACAATGGAATAGAAGGGCTAAATTATGCACTGGAAAAAGATCCGGAGCTAATTTTGCTAGATATAATGATGCCCGGCATGGATGGCTTTACTCTTTGTAAACGCTTGCGTAAAACCAGCGAAGTGCCGATTATTATGCTAACAGCTCGTAGCGAAGAGGTAGACAAAGTCCTTGGTTTGGAGATAGGGGCGGACGACTATGTAACAAAGCCCTTTAGCATGAGGGAGCTAATGGCAAGGGTAAGGGCAAACTTGCGCAAACGTGCCACAACAGAAGAGGTTACGGTAAACGAGATAATGGAGCTTGGGGAAATAAAAATCGACCCCAAAAAGTATACTGTAATGAAAGGTAGCAGGAGTGTCGCTCTTACTAGCCGAGAATTTGATCTTCTTTTGTTTTTAGCTAAAGAAAAAGGGCAAGTGTTTAATAGAGAAGTTTTGCTTGAAAGAGTGTGGGGTTATGAATATTTTGGCGATGCCCGCACGGTAGATGTTACTATACGGCGGCTGCGTACCAAGCTAGAAGATGTTCCGGAAGAACCCAAATATGTTTTGACCAAACGTGGCGTAGGATACTATTTTCTTGAAGAAGACGAATAACTTTAGGGCAATTAAATACGGAACTGCTGTATAGCAAATTAACTTTTCGTTGTCTCTTTTAAATCACAAAAGTTAATTTGCTTTCCTTAATTCAGCACTTTGTGATTTTTAAAGTTGGGACAACCGTTAAGGAAAGTGCTATAGAGGTTAATTTAATGAAAAGTATAAAGTTTAAACTTGTGCTAATGTTTTTAACTCTAGTGCTTTTTGTTATGATAAGCAGTGGCGTTTTTATACGTATTAGCATACAAAATTCTGAAGCTAGCCGCATTTATGAAGAAATGAGCAATTTGGCAATCGGAATTGAGCAGGAGATTATACAAACTTATATTGACCATTACACCATTGCCGGAGAAATTGCTTTGCAGCCTTTTGATATTTTGCAACCGGGTATGCAGGTAGAGATTTTAAATGAAAATGGGCAAGGGGCAAATGGTGATTTTTTTGTTTCATCGGTTATAATCTCCGCAATGGCGGGCAATGTCGGTTTTAACGCCTGGGAGCGAGCCCAAGGCCATGACGACGCATTAATAGCCATATGGATGAGTTATGCAGTACCTATAACAGTGCAGGCTACGGGCGAAAATCTTATCTTGTATCTGCGCCAAAATGTAAATAGCTTGCACGAAAGTTTAGAAAACACTACTATTACTCTTGCATTTTCTGTTGCTTTAGCAATGGCTCTAGCTACTGTCGTGGGTACATTTTTTGCAAGCACGCTAACCGAACCCATTTCTGCCCTCACAAAATCCTCAAAAGAAATGGCAAAGGGCAATTTAGGGCACAGCATACCGGTTTTTAGCAACGACGAGATAGGTCAGTTAACCGAAAGTTTTAACCACATGGGCAAAAGCCTCCTTCACACATTGGAAAGTATGAACAGCGACAAAACCCGTATGGAGATAATAATACATTCTATGACAGACGGTATTATCGCCTTTGACAAAGAAAAAGAAATTATCCACGCTAACCAGGCTGCAATGGAGATGACTCACGCTACAAAAATAACATACAAAGATATTTTGGAGCTTTTGGAAATAGACGACACAGACGATGCAAGCAAAGATAAAGTAGTGGAGATAGACGACAAGTTTATAAGGCGGGAATTTACTACATACGATAATATTCATGGTGAAAAAGACGGCACAGTTATAGTAATGCAGGATGTAACAAAGCAAACAAAGCTGGACAACATGCGCAAAGAGTTTGTGGCAAATGTTAGCCACGAAATACGCACACCCCTAACAGTTATAAAAACCTATGCCGAAACTTTGCTGGACGAAGAGGGTATAGACGATATGGCAAGGAATTTTTTAAACACAATTAACCTGGAAGTGGATCGTATGACTCTGTTGGCGGCAGATTTGTTGGAGCTTTCCCACTTTGACAACAAACAGCTAAAAATACAAAACAGCCAACAAGACATTTTGAAAATATTGCACAATAGCGTAAAACAAACAACTATTGTGGCAGCAAAAAAGAATCAAACCATACAACTTTTTACCGAAACAACAGCAATGCCCTACTATTGCGATGGTGGTCGCATAAATCAGGTTTTTGTGAACATCATATCTAACGGTATAAAATATAGCCCGGAAAACACTCAAATAAAAATAACGGCATCCCAAACAGACGTAGGTTATACAATAAGCATTGCAGACAACGGCATAGGCATCCCCACGCAAGATATCGAACATATATTCGAGCGTTTTTACAGAGTAGACAAAGCCCGTAGCCGAGCAATGGGCGGTATCGGGCTTGGTCTGTCTATTGTAAAAGAGATATTGGATTTGGCAGGAGCCGATATAAATATAAAAAGTCGGCAAGGGGAGGGAACAGAGGTTATAATAACTTTTCCCATTATAGCAAAAGCAAACGTCTTTTCAATATAAGTGTACTGAAAAAACTAAAAGAGCCTCCAAAATCAAAAATCGGAGGCTCTTTTAAAACTTGCCTACGTTTTCAAACGCATTATATCAAACTGTGCCACAGGTCGGCACACCTTTATTTGCAAAATCTGCTGGGGGTGCGGTGCACTTTCTACCTTGTCTCCTTTTTCGGTATAAATCTCTTCTATAACTTGGCAAAAACCGCCTTTTATAAACTCTACCCGCTCTCCTTTGTTGAATTTGTTGCGTTGCTCTATTGTTGCAAAACCGGTTTCTTCGTTATAGTTAAGCACTACCCCCACAAACTCTTGAGTTACTTTGTCGCTTGTACCCCCCTGCACTTGCCCTTCTGTTGGTTTACCGAAATAGAATCCGGTAAAAAATTCCCTGTTTTTGGTTTTTTTAAGCTCATCTACATAGTAGGCTTTTTTTGAATTATACAAATCAGGGGACACAAAAAAGTCGTCCAAAGCCTGCCTGTATATATTTGTGGTAACAGCCACATAGTAAGCAGACTTCATCCTACCTTCTATTTTTAGGCTAGATGTGCCGCAAGCCACTAGCTCGGGTATATATTCTACCATGCACAAATCTTTGGAGTTCATTATATATGTGCCGCGCTCATCTTGATAAACAGGCATTTGCTCACCCGGTCTTTTTGGTTCACTAATACTGTACTGCCAGCGGCAAGACTGGGCACAATCCCCCTTGTTTGCATCTCTTCCTGTCATATAATTACTTAGCAAACAACGCCCGGAATATGCCATACACATTGCACCATGGGCAAACACTTCTGTTTCCATCTTGTCGCGCAACTTTTCGTTTATTTCGGTAATTTCCGCAAAGGAAAGCTCCCTGGCAAGAACAACACGGCTTGCCCCCAAACTTTTGTATAACAGTGCAGTTTGGTAATTGGTGGTGTTGGCTTGGGTGCTTATGTGTATCTCAAGCCCCTTTATCTTTCGGGCAATGTCAAACACCCCCAAATCCGCAACTATTACCGCATCTGCCCCTATCTTTTTTAACGTAGCAAAATACCCCTCCAACCCCTCAAAGTCTGCGTTGTGGGCAAAAATATTTACGGCAACATACACTTTTACATTTTTGTTGTGGGCATAATTTATCGCTTTTTGGAGCTGGTCGGTATCAAAATTTTTTGCGTTTGCTCTAAGGCTAAAGTTTGTGCCGCCAATATATACTGCATCTGCTCCGTAGGCTACAGCAAACTGCAATTTTTCAAAATCCCCTGCCGGAGCCAAAACCTCCGGCTTTTTTCTTGTTTCGTTATTCATCTTTTTATCTATCCATTTATAGTAAGTAAAAGTGCTATATCGCAGCTAACTCCACCGCAATCTCCGCAGCCACTTTTGAATTGTTGTACACCAAGGCTTTATTGGCAGCCACACTTTTCCCGTCGGTAACCTCACAAATTTTGGCAAGCAAAAACGGTGTTGTTTCCTTCCCGGTTATCCCTTGCCGTTGCGCCTCTTCCAAAGCATCCCGAATTTTTTTGTCGATATAATCAAAGTCCAATTCATATTCTTTCGGGATAGGACAGCAAATTAACATGCCTCGAGTCAAGTCCAGTTGTTGAGAGGTACGAATAAATTGTGCAATGGCTTTCGTTGTTGGTAAATTGTAATCTACTTCTGTACCGCTTTTTCTTGTATAAAAATTTGGGAAATCGTAGGTATTGTAGCCAACTACAGGCACACCGCCGGTTTCCAAATATTCTCTAGTTAAAGGAATATCCAAAATAGACTTTGCACCTGCACACACTACAGCAACGGGGGTGCATGCCAGCTCTTCCAAATCGGCAGAAATGTCAAAAGTGGTGGAAGCGTTGCGATGTACCCCTCCTATCCCCCCTGTAGCAAAAACGGGTATACCGACAGCGTTTGCACAAAACATTGTTCCGGCTACAGTCGTAGCTCCGTCTAGCTTTTGTGAAAGAACAACCGCCAAATCTCGTACAGAGCATTTTATTATATTTTTTGAGTTAACTGCCAAATATTCTATTTCTTTGTGGGAAAGGCCAATTTTTATTTTGCCATCCAATATAGCGATTGTGGCAGGCACTGCACTTGTTTCCCTAATTACTTTTTCGCAGGCAAGGGCGCATTCCAAATTTTCGGGATAATTAAAGCCATGGGCAATAATTGTGGATTCCAAAGCCACCACCGGCTTTTTTTCTTCCAAAGCGGTTAAAACTTCCTCGCTTATACTTAGCAATTCAGCGTTTTTGTTTAATTGTTTTTTCATGAAATTATACTCCGATAAAGTTTTGTGTATTTAATGTAAAGTCTATTTTATCACTCACGGCAGCTTCGCTCATTAAAGTCATTTTTGCCATAGTAAGTGCAAGCCCTACTATATGTTGTGCGTTTTTATTTTTTAATGTACCGTGAATAATCCCCGCCATTAGCGAATCTCCGGCTCCCGTAGAGTTTATCGGCGTTATGGCTTTTGGGGTGTGCCTAATCTCATCGCCCCTTGTTCTGTAGCAAATCCCATCAGGCCCCAACGAAATTATGACCCTCCTTGCCCCCAGGTCCAAAAAATGCGCCGATACTTTTTTTAGAGAGTCCTCGTCTGTTATTTCACAGTCCGCCAAAAAAGATGCCTCCATACGGTTCATTTTAATAGTATGAAATTTTCCGACCAAATTTTTTATTCTAGCAGCTTTCGTAACAGATATTGCATCTACGTATATATCTTTCCCTTTAAAAATGTCCAAAGTTTCCGCTATATCGTTTTCGTTTAGGTTAGTGTCCAAAACTATAATTTTAGAGGAATTTATGGTATCGTAGTATTTTTTTATTTGGTCTACAGTTATAATATTTGTATCCCCTATAATGGCGGCATGCATTTCTCCGTTGTTGTCCAATATAGCTGTGTAAATGGGCGTGGGCCTTTCGTGGGATATTTTACACTGGGAAACATCTATACCTATATCAAGGCAATCATTCAAAAGTTTTTGCCCCAAAAAATCGTTACTAAAAACCGCAAACAACTTTACGTTCGTACCAAGCCTTGCTAAATTTTCAGCAATATTGCGAGCTACCCCACCGGGAGATAGTGTAACGACCCCGGGGTTTGAATCGAAGGGTTTTAGTGGTTTGTAAGACTTTGCAGTAATATCCATATTGGCTGAACCTATTATACTTACATATGTCGCAGATGTCATCGGATAAAAGCCTCCCTATTAAATTTATTAAAGCTAAACAACCATAGCATAACACAAACCATGCTTTTTGCCAAGGTTTCGCCATTTTCGCTCTTAACCCCATTATAGCAACCTAACTTTTTCTTGCTCTTTTTTAATCAATAAAGGAAACAAAAAAAGGCTGTTTTTAGCGAAACAACCTATTTTTTCATTTTTTTGAACCGAAACCGAAACGGCGGTTTTCCCGGTAGGCCAATAATAGCCTCGCCTAACTGCAAATTGCTAATATCCCAATCTTCTACAACATAGGCATCCCGCACGGTTTCTGTTATGCCGCGTGTTTGCACTGCCGATAAATATGTTTCTAGCTTACGGTTTTGCCCATGCAAATTTTTTACATATTGCTTGGATGAAGCATCGTTTACTCTAAAGGCAACACTTGTCAAAAAGCCCGACATTATACTCCTTGCACGCTGTTCGCCGTAGCTTTCGTAAACTTGCTCTACATTTTGTATACCTATCATAAATTTCACGCCCAAACTTCTGCCAAAATTGACTGCATCGTCCACATGTTGTAAATTGGGCAATAGGCGAAACTCGTCTGCCAAAAAATATACGCTACCTGCTCGCTGTTTTCGCCCCAACGCCTCTTTTATTGCCGAGTCAAAAAGCAGGCTATATACGGGCGAAAGCATTGCACCCACGCCAATATCGTACTCTATAAAAATCAACCTCCCGCCCTTTTCTGCGACCAGGTTACGCATAGAAAGATTGCCTTTTTTCTTGAAATTACCCAAAAATATTTCTCTGGATGTCTGTTGCAGTTCGGAAATTACGCCCTGTGTTTGTGGTGAGCGGTCGTCTGATATGTAGCTAGACATTGCCACCATATCTTTATGCCTAGCCAACATTTCTTTAATTTTTGGCGCACTTGCGGTATCCAAAAATTCCCGCAAAGCCTGGTTATCGCTCCCCGTACCACTTCTAACAAAATGCGTAAGTATACCCGAAAATAAGTCCTTTGCGGCATTCGGGAAAAACGGTTGGTTAGATTTCTCTATTTTTTGGCTAAACAGCATTTTGGAGATTTCTACAATATTCTCCTCCATGCGTTCGCCGTCGGCTATCTCGCCGAAAATGTTCCAAAAATCTGCTCCGTTTGCCCCTGTTGCCGTTTCATCGTTTGAGATAACAATATCGCCGTTCCGATAAAAATCGCGGTAAAAATCGCCCTTTGCATCGAAAACGACCATAACATCGTCTGCGGTCATGTTTTGGCGAATATGCCCCATTATTTGTGTGAAAGCATTTGTTTTGCCTGTACCGATTCCGCCCAAAAACATAATGTGACGGCTCAATAATTCCTCGTCAAACACCACATTTCCCGTTTCGCCCAAAAAGGCACAAACAGCATTGCCTACCTGGTACGGCACAGGAGAGTTGTATAATTTGTTACCCTCAAAAACTTCGTTTTTTTTCAATGATAGACCTCCCTCGGGACACTGGTTTCGCTAGGACACGCACGCCCTAGATCGCTAAACTCTAAAAACCTGCACCATAGTTATAATCCTGATCTTGTGCATTGTCTGCGGATTGGGATGTATCAAAATCGTTTTTGTACGTTGGAGTTTGTGTGCTATCGGTCTGCTGAGTTGCCTCTTCTTCAGGTGGGCGGTCGGCGTACGGTAATGGCTTGGCAAGATTTGCATTCTCTACATTTTCTTTTGTTTCGTCTGCTTGCTTTTTGCCATCTGCGTGTGCTTCCCCCATGTCACGTATATTTTCTCCCAATGCTCCCGCTCGTTCGCCGAAACTTGGCGTGTTTTGCTCTATCTCTTCGGGGTTAGAAATAACATGGTTTGGGCTGATGTTTGCAACCAAAGACTCCGGCGTGCGTGCGTGAGATGCATCAACATGCTGCACTTGTGCCCGTTCCGTCGGGTGCGGCTCTTGGTGTTGCTGTGGTGGTGGTGTATACAACATATTTTTGCCTCGTTTCTGCTTTTTCGGAGATTTTAGAAATTTTAGAAATTTCAGGAATTTTTGGCTATTATCTAACCCACTTCTCAATACCAAGATCTCCAAGTGTTTGTATATCGTCTATTATTGCACCGATCTCTCGGATAGCTCTCTCTGTTTCATGGGTTGGCATTACTTCGGAAAACCCGATAGTGTCCTGCTGCCCAAAAAACCAAAACCCCCTACTACGCCTTATACGCACGGGCGGGGATTGTTCCAAAGCCCCTTTGTTTTTTATCATAAGCTCCAGATCCGGCCGCAGACAGTACAAAGCTAGCCCAAAAATTGTGCTTGCAAGCGATATTAGAACCAACAGTGCCGATACTGTGGTGCCTGTAAGCATAACTACGGAAAACCCGCCAAAGCTAAGCCCCAACAGCACTAGCTTGAGCAGGAATTTTTTGTGGATCATGACAAAGCCTATAAGCCCGCCAAACCCCAGTATTAAACCAAGTATACTAAAGTCAAAGCCCATGCCACCCATGCCGCCTTCAAAAAGTATCATTACTAGCACAAAAATACCCATTAGTAAAACTTCGGAAACGCTAGGCGTACCCCAACCCATGTCCATTCCCGACATTGCGATTGTGATACCCATCGCAGCAAAAATAAGCGTTACTAAAAGCCCGCAAACAAGATGAAAAAAGCTAAAACGGTACGTGCGTATGGCTTCCACGCCTGCAATCTCGTTTAACGAAAATTCCTGCTGCAAAGTAGTTCGCCCTCCAATGGAGCGTCCGGCTGCCCGGAAAATTATCCGTTTGTTTGTGATTTGCAAACGACCTTCCGATCGCTCAAATCTTAAAAGGTTGCGTAAAACTGCAATATTATATTGCCTTATGGGAATTTCGCCCTCTGTAGCCTTTATAGAATCCGGCACAATTTTCATATTACTCTCATAGGCATCTGTGGCGTTACGTTCCGGTTCGCCTATGCCCATTCGGTTTTTCATGGACTCCAACGAACCCATAACAGCGGCTTTATTTATTGTTACCACTGGTGGATGGGTCGGTTCGGACGGTTGCGATTGCGGGGGTGCTTCCCATGGCGGTGTTTCCCATGGTGGTGTTTCCGACGGCGGCACTTCCTGCGGCGGTGCTTCCCATTGAAGTGCTTCCTGCGGCTGTGTATTTTCCGGTTTTTCCGCCGTCTCCACTTTCGTTCCGCACTCTGTGCAGAAAACATCCTCTTTTGTTATTTGACTGTTACAATTTGTGCAAAGTTTCATCTGTTCCTCCTATTGTGTCTAATTTTCTGCTTGGTTTATGGCACTTTGTAATGCCTGTATAAAACCTTCTGATGTGAATGTAGCACCGCCCACCGTAGCAATATTTGCTCCTTGAGCAGCTATTGCCGCCGGGATAAGTATATCTGCTGCCATAGCCGCAAACAAAGGTGTGTCGTCGGTGTCCATCGTTATGTTTATTATATTGTCTGTGTCTACAACTATTGTAACCCTTACCGAACTCGATCCGGAATAACCTTCTCCGCTGCCTGTAAAAGTGCCTGGTGTAAAACGACCCGTAGATGCCTCCACTACAGGGGTAGGTTCTTGCTCATCAACTCTGTTAAACTGCACACCATCAATTGTTAGAATATCTTGTGTTAAAGAAAAATCTGCAATAAAAGAGGGCCTATTATGAAATAGAAACTCTATTCTGTTACCTTGAACAGAAAAAGGCATAGTTGAACTCACCAAATACGAGTACCCCCAAAAGTCATCGCTTTCAATTACTTCAAAATGGCTGTGTTGGTTGCCGGCTTGCCTGCCGATAATAATGCCTCCTTGTAAATTGCGTAACTCAAAAGTTGCTGTAACTCTATCGCCGTCAAACTCTAGCTTAAGGGGATAATAAAAATGGGAGGGATTAACTTCGGGCGACATTACACCTATCCCACCACCGGGTGTTCCAAAAGGAGTAGCACTAACGACAGCGGCAATACCTCTTCCCACTGCCCAAGAATCCCAAACACCTATCAAATCAGACGCATCCACTATCGGGTTGGCTGATGTTAAAAAATCTGACATCATAAAACCCCAAAGCCGATTATTCCCGTACCTTACGGTCACAAAAAACCAGTCACTCCCAGGGTATGCTTGCTCGTATACCCAAACCTCTGTGTTTGGCGGGAAAAGCCCCAACGAGGCTGAAGCTGTTGACGGATTTTCTCGCAAATTCAAATTGGCGGTCGTTAAGTATAAATCTTCTTGCCCTCTCACGGCTTCCACATGGTCAACAAAATCCCAATTTGTTATGGGATTGTCCCACAAATTTAGCCACAGCAAATTAGGCAAATTTGCAAGGGGTTCAATGTTAACGATATTGTTGCCCGCTAAAGATAACCACAACAAATTAGTTAAATTTACAAGAGGTTCAATGTTGGTGATTTGATTGTATGTCAAATGCAACGTCTCCAAATTGCGCAAATTTGCAAGGGGTGCGATGTTGCTGATTTGGTTAGACCACAAACTTAACGCTTGCAAATTGGTTAAATTTGCAAGGGGTGTTAAATCACTTACCAAACCACTTTCCACAGTTAAGAATTCTAAGTTTGTTAAACCGGAAATTGGTGTTAAATCGCTAATTTGTTCGCCGATTATAGACAAACTTCGTAAGTTGGTCATATATCGTAAATCTGCAATATCATCATTAGTTAAATTTGAGTGACTAAACGCTAAGTCTGTTTCTGCTGTGCTAATCCGCCGCCCTGCGATTGTAATATAATCGGGGGAGGTTTCGGTTTCGTTTGTGGACTCATATTCGGGTTCATCAGATTGTGAAGCAGCCAATGGATCAATAGCCCCCATTGTAGCAATTTGTGAGGCACTTCCCGTTTCTTCTTGTCCGTATTCGGCGATTTGTGCTTCATCTAAAGCATCATCACCCCCAAACATAGAAAACAGCAAAAAACCCGCCACAACAACAATAAAAAGCCCGGGGACAACAAACAAAACTTTGTTTATCGGCTT
>JGI24700J35501_10930521_pt1 | contig 14988 bp, 11 predicted proteins | sample TergutTh196P1_FD_35501 | JGI IMG/M metagenome (IMG submission 35501)
GGGGGGGGGGCTATGACAGAGCATGGCTGTAAGATTTGCACAGGTGTACAGAGGAATTCACTGGGTAATAAAACAAAATGCTATTGATGTTTGATGCTCTTTCATATTTCAAGTTTTGTCACAAGGGCTCTGAACTACCCTCTAATAAAAGGATTGACATATGTCTGCTTTTGGGGCATGTGGCAGCCCAGTTGGTTGAGGCATTGTGCTACAAGCTGGAAGGTCACGGGTTCGATTCCCGATGTGTCATTGGAATTTTTCATTGACATAATCCTTCCTGCCGCACTATGGCCCTGGAGTTGACTCAGCCTCTAATAGAAATGAGTACCAGGAATATTTCTTGGAGGGTAAAGGCGGCCGGTGTATAGGGCTGACAACCTTACTACCTTCATGTGCCGACTGTCTTGAAATCTGGGAGCCTCAACCTCCTGTAACCCTCAGGGACTGTCCAGGCCTGTAATGGGACTGCTTTACTTTTATATGTCCACCTTTGTAAACAGTTTGCTTGGATTGCAACCAGTGTAGTGGTGGGAGGTACTTCATAGAGGAAGGTCTCATTGTAGACTGGTAACCAAGCAACAATAAGAATTGGGTGTATGTTAGTAAAATTTGGAATGTTGGTGATGATTCATTACTATGAAAATGTATAAGGCATGAATTAGAACAAGTATGGAATATATGAGATTTAAGAATTGAATTTAACGTCATCTTTTGGAAGGTTAATATGCTAATATTTTTTTTATCATATCCATTAAAAATTTATGGTGCTCGTGCAGCCTTGTGGCAGCTCACCAGTTGCGGAATACTGCCTCAAGCTGTAGTACAGAATTGCTTGTATTTCATCTCCATGCATTATAAGCTGCTGAGATATGAACTTAGCCCACTTTGTTCATTTATTTGTGTTTTGCAGAAATTCCATCCATAAACCAGCAGCAGATTCGATTATGAACGCCTCCCACAAGCATACCCACCTAGTATTTTAAGTACTTATGTACTCTCATATATGCATTTACATTAATTATCCATTCAGTTTATTCTTTATTTTTATTTTTGTATTGGACAGGTAAGTCATGCGTGGATTTGAGCCATAACCAGTAACAAATGAGAATGAAAATCCATTGCTATTTTTATATTTCAGATTATGTGGCAGGAAATATGTGTGTAAGAAGATCAATGTCTTCTTCATGGTGTGCAGGTTCATCTAATAGTAACAAGAATGAGGAGGTTAGTGTTGTCCTAGAGAGAGGCATGGGCAGGGAGAAGCATAAAAGTAATGTTTGTGTTGACTTATCATGTTGACAAAAGTTGGTACAATAGTAGAAGATTTGAGGTTTGCACAGTGGTGTTGGTGAACAGTCAAGTCTTGGATGCTATGTTGCATTGACAATCAACAGTCAACAGTCAATCATTGACAGGGCACAACATCATAAGAGACTTTAATCTTCAAAACTTGGTATATTTATGGAGTTCCTCTACACATCACTCATAACGGGTTGCTGTTTCACGTTAAACTTTCAGCAAGTGAGGATTAAACTAGAGTAATTTATGTTTTTATTGCCTAACATTTTAGTTCAAAAGGAACTTCCAGTGTATTTATTGTAGACAGTGTTCTTTGTGTGAAAGTGAACACAGCATAGGCAGATTTGCATTCTGTATCTTGTAAAATAGATATCAATAAAGTTTTGTATTGGGGTTTGTACTAAATTGTTTGGCAAATAGCTTAATTCTGGTTGGTGTTAGCCCTTATTTTACATGAAACTCAAATCTTACATCAATTGGGTGAAATTAAATGAGAGTATGATATGAAATATGTAACATATAGAGGTCTGTAACTCACTTCAGAAACATGCTTTAGTGAAATGAATATTTAACTGAATACAAGGAAAAGTAATTGCTGCCTGTTCAGCACAATATTTCTGCATTACACAGGGTATATCTAAAATGCTTGGGCAGACTTCAGAAGTGAGTTCCACATACCAGAACACAGAAAGAAGATCATATCAATAACACTTAATTAAATTCACCACATTTATTGGAAAGGTGTTATGTCTGTTGTAAGTGAAATATTACATAGTTATGGTGTTTATTTTTTAATGTAATCTGTCAGTTAAGCTCAAAAACCACACATTTCTGGACGTATGTTTAGATGAACTTTTTTCTTTGTTCTAATGTGGATAACTCACTTGTAAAGTTTTCCCCGTGCATTTTAGATATATTCTGTATTTCTGTTTACAGAAAATGAACATGGCAGCAACCTACAGTGTGCACTGTGAAAATACATTGTATTCAAACATGAGACTCATGTTGCTAAAAATACATCTCTGAAAATTACAAGCTGTTGCTAGTTGAAAATCATCTAATTTCTCAAACTTATTAATTTTTTTTTTGCTTTAAATTGCGATTTTAAAAAGTCCTTAAAAACTCATCCAAATCCTTTACTTCAGAAGTTGTGAGTGGAAATTAATATTAGATTTTAATTTTGCATGAGCCCAAGGTCTGGATTCTGGAATTCTTGATGCATCAATAATTGAGCTGACAAAATGTAAAGTTGCAGTCACTAGAGTGATTAGCGTAATTGTTCTGTGACAGGGCTGAACCAATCTGAAGTGCCAGGTTGCCATGCTACCTAAAATTTCATTGTTGCATCTGTGTTTCTTACAGTATTGTTCTGTTTGCATGTGGAATGTTTTAAAATCTGTGACCAATTCATTCAGGAACAAGAAGAAGTTATGAGCTAGGGTCAAGGGTTATAACACAAAAGGGATCATTGGAAATTAGATGGAAAATATACACATTATTTGTAGTTTTAAATAGACTTTAAAAGTCTTGTATTTGTTATGTTTACCAAGAAGGAAATGATCTAAGTAGTTTTACTAATTTGCTGCTGCTGCATATCTTACAGCTTAATGGAGATGATTCAGTGTTCATGGAGGCAAACACTCTGGCATTTGTCTTCACTAAGGTTGCAGACAGCTTTACTCAGTTTAGTTGTAAGTACATCTTCTCTTTTCATTCAAGTGAAGGACCTATTTCCTACATACTGTGAATCCTGCTACTGTTAGTGCAGTCTTCTAGGATTCCTGCTTTTCTATAGCTATTTGTATCGTCCTGTTGAGTGAATACCATTCATGGTATTTGTGTTCGTGTTTTTGTTCATATGCGCATGTATATGGAATAATGAAATGGCAAAGTAGAATTTTGTTTATGGAACCATATCATTGAAAATACAAGCATAATAGTTATTGTCCATGTGTACCGCTGTTATGTATTCTATGTGGAAAAAACCATGTGTTTAATTCATGGGAATGTACAAATAGTAAACAGGGTATTCAAGCAGAACTCTTGAAGCTTACTTTTCTATTGCATAGATGTCTATTCTAGCATTCTTTTAATTTTATTATTAATGTTTCATTTCATTTTTATGAATACCTTATTAAATTCATGTTCTGTATTCACTAAATATTTGAGTGTAACTTCAGAATTTTGCACTTCTGGGATATTTGTATTTGCTGACATACAATTTTATGCCAGATGTATAGTTGTGTTTATGATATAACGCCATACAATATTTCACTTGTCTGACTTCAGTGGTTCATTAGTTATTGTCATCAAATTAAAAGCTAAAGGATGTTTCTGCATTTTAGCTGTCTTGTTGTTTTACGTTATGCAAAAGTATATTCCTAATAAAAAAATCAGATTTTTCCAAGATCTAGTACCATACATCACTGTAGGACACTAAAGTAAATGGTCATAATGTCACTCCTGCCTTACAAGTTCGCACATCTGGTATATTTATTTTATTTTTACTAATTGTAGAAAATTAAAAGGCATGGCATTGCACTGTCCTCAAGTGGCAGGACATTGATACCAAGTTTCATTAATATTATTCAAATGCTTTAACAGTTGAAGGTGGTAGTGGGGAAAAGAGGGAGGGGAAGAACAGGCAGCATAGGGTTTTAAGCCTACTTTTCTTCTAATGTAGGAGGGCTGAAAATCTGTGTTTTATTGAGTGTGAATTTTGAATTAGAAGAAAAGTGCATGTTTTCACTGTCTGCCATTTTGTATATATGAACACAAACATTTAATACTTTATTGACTTATAATATTCACAGAATATAATGAAATAGGAATTCAAATTTGTACTTTTAAGCCATGTCAATTAGCATCCCCACTTTATCTGGGGACTGAAATCACTCTTTAACAACATTTGCTTCTTACATTCTAGGTTAAAACACTTTTTACAGAATTCTCTGTAGTGCTGTGGGTATGTTTCTATAATGACTAACTACTTATGTGCTAATGACTTCTAAAACAAAATGTCTTTTACATTTACTGGCCTGAAGACTTAATTGTACTCAAGTGAACCCTTCAGTATGGAGCTTAGAGCATTGAAAAAATGGATTATGATTAATTTCTGATTGTTTGTGATCTTTTTGTTTATGTATTTGTGGCAGAATTCATCTTTCTTCCTACAGTGTTAGTATTTGATATATTGTCAATAAGAAATGTGGAAGTATTCATCTTGTAACCTAATAAGCTCAAAAGAATTTTTGAGTTCTATTTCTGTTGTTTTTCTTATTTATGTACCATACAAAAGTGTCTGGACATGGCTCATATGAAAGCATCCAAGGAAAAGAGACAGAAATATCCTCTTCTGTATTGCCTTTATTGTTTGTTTGTGGCTTCATATGTATTCTGTTAGGGCAAGAATGAATACACACGAAAGTAATCTGCAGAATGTTGTCGTAGTAGAACTATGAATAATGTAATTTCTCTCAGTGGGACCTTCAGTTCTCTAGCATATTTTTAATTTATTTGAAGTGTATGGAATATTTTGCTAAGAATTTAAATTTTTTCCAGGTGACCGGACTTCCAGCTTAAAACAAGAAAATACTTTTTTCTGGTCACTTAATATTTAGGGGTTTTTGACCTACTTCTGCTATAAATCCTCAAATATGAGGTGAACCTGTATTCCAAAATGCAGGCCTCCATTTCTGAAGTCCTGCCTATTGCATATGACCAGTCAGTGTTTTTTATTTCAGGGCACCACAATTCACTGCTTTTTTTTTAACCTGACAGAGATTAGATTCATATTTAAATTCTGTATAATCACATAGTCTGTGCAAACTACAAACTCACAAATTGTTTTCTCTTATTTTTCTCTATTTCAGCTAGGATGTTAACTTAGTTTGTCCTGTAGTATTTGTTTTTGGTGGGACCAGTTGCTTAATATACTTTAACACATTTTGTTAGTTTTTAAGCAATATTTTTTAGTAGAAAATTCTCAAAGAAATATGGGGGTAGCATTAAGAAGTATTTAAGTAATTCTATTGAGAGGGCCGTACTGAAGGCAGAGTTCGGTTTGGTAAACATCTATATTAATAGCAGTATGGTTGAAGTGTTAACAAAAATAACACTTTATGAAAGAAATGAGTGGATAATCCTAAGAACTTTGGTGTTGCAACCATTATAGCAAGTGATGGAGAGGAAGATATCTTAAACTGTAAACCTCAGTGGGAGATATCACAGCTGAATTTGCCAAGATTTAATTCTGAAGAGGATGAAGTAGAGGAGAACAGCCTTCAAACTGGTGCTGAAATAAAGAAAGATGGAGGTGACAGAAATCAAAAGACAGGAATGCCAGTTAATGACATGGTCACAGATTACAGATACCGACCAAAAAAGTCTCCAGCCCAGAAGGTAAAATTTACATGTAATCTGGTATAAAAAAACTCAAGACAAATGCTCATTCATGCTGCTTTTTATATTCACATTCAGGTTATGAGCATACAACTATAAAGCATAACAAATATTTTTAAAGTGATGGGTGTTAACGTGTGTAGTTCACAACTACAGTGCGTAAGGATAATTCTGTCAGGCTTATAAGTTGACAGCTTGCTGACATGTATTGTGCTCCATGGGATCTTTACAGTTTGAGGAAAATGACTTCACATGAGAATTTTTGCTTGTTCTACACCTACAGAGATAGGGCGTAATATTATGTTTACATAATGTAAGACTCCTTCTTCCTCTTTATTCCTCACTGTCTTATAAAACAAATCAGATTAGATGTGTGATTGTAAATTTGGTAAATACACCAGTGTAACCCCCCACCCCACCCAGCTTATTTTCTGTGTCAAATGTGAATGAAACTTAAGAATGTTATATTGATTGTGTCTATAGTAGTGAATGAGGCCCTTACTAGTACATGCTCATTTTGGTCTGGGTTTGGCAATTGCTATGCCATTTAAATTCACTCTGAATTTATCATACCAGTTTAAATGCTACATTGCATTATGTGAAGTGTGGTGGGACACATTTATTTTTTCTGTTTCTGCTGTGTTACACCTAGCAAAGGGTTAATTTTAAAGGCCTATTCATTGAGTGTGCTCATGGCAATTACTATGTACATTAATTTGTCTTTAGCTAGCATTAAGACAACATGTGTAGACAGAAATGTTGAAATTAATTGATTCATGTTGTGATGTTTACTGAGTCACTCTAATTATAGTAGTGAGATGGTGGATGAAGTAGTAGGGGATTAGTGTGAAACTCATGAAAACCAGACACTTGGCCAATCATATATGCTACAAGGTGACATTAAGTTTTAAAACTGGTATATTTGGTAGGCGGTCTGCATACAAGTCGTAGACCAAATACATTGTAAAACATTTTTTGTTTCATTGTACGGAGATTTTTGTTGTTGTAACGTGGGTCTGAGCAGGACTGAGCACTGCAGAATGGGTGGCATTATTGCTGACTATGCAGCAACTCTGTCATTTAACATTTCTGTTGTTTGTATGTGTTTTAATTTAAATTTCATATATTTTCTTTACAGAAATTTGATGTGAATAAAAAAAGGGGTTGCAGCAGTACATCCAGTGAATCACCTGCAAGTTCACACTCGTCTAAGTGGAGCCCTGGTAGCTGCTCAGGCGCCTCCACACCTCCTCTTTCTAAACAGAAAATCCAAGGCCTTAGTTTGCATACTCGTGTCTTACCTGTACGTATCTGAAGAAAGATGCAGGAAAGATAAAATCTGGTTTATCTTGGGTTATTGTCCATATACGTATAACAAGACTTCAGGTTATTTGAAATTGATTCACTACTGAATATTGTCTACAGGTCTGATGCTTGTTATTGATCTATTCCCCCCTTGAGCATTTGAGTTTATCAGACCAAGGGACACAATGGAAGTAGTAAGGTCAACTTATCTTTTATGTTAATAAAACATACTGTGCAATCTTAGTGAAAATATAAGTTTTGTGGTGTAATTTTTTTTTTCAGTCAGTAGATAAGAAGTTGAACAGGGATGTACCAAATGTTGTTCTTCCACCACCACTGAGTCGTATGGATAAGGCAGAGAAAGATATCAGATTGAAGCCAAAGAGAAAACAGGAAGTTGGAAAACGAGGTCCAATGAAAGCAGTTGTCCCAGTTGACAGTATGATGCGAGCAAGTGGGATCCAAAAGAAAGGTGAGGAATTTCTTCACTGGTTTCTCATTTTGTCATCAGTACTTGTGAATAAGTGATAGGTAAAACATTAAACAAATCCTTATTAGGGCCACAGGTATTGTAGTTAGATAAGCTGAGTTCTTTCTGAAAGAACTGTTGCAAAATGAGTGGTTTTTGCCAGGATGCTATGTGCATGTATAGCTGTTCTAGAGACTGATGAAAAACAATACCTGCGGTTTCTTTCTCCATGAATCCTGGTTAAGGTAGCTGAATGTCAGTGTTTTTTGTTTGGTTGATACCTGCTGTACTGTTCTGAGTTGCTTTGCTTAGAAGAATTAGAATTAGAATTTATTTGCATTTTATAGATGATTTATGGTACAGGGATGCAGTACATGTCAGTATGAGTGTAATAAAATACAATTACAGGTATCTTGTAAGAATATCACATACATACCAAAAATGGCAAGATATTTGTGTCAAAAATTATGTAATAGTACGTGCAGTACTTGAAAATCCTGTAGTTGACAAGAATGCTTTTTCAGTGTAGAGCAGTGTGGAGCAAATCTTTATTGCACAAGGACAATTTGAAAACCTTCAAATGCTGCAAGGACTGCAAACCAATGTTTCACAGTAAAAGTCTTATTTCTTCAGGCATAATGTATTGTATGCTAAGTGGTCGGCAGACTAAACTTACTGTTAATTAGTTATTAGTAAAAGTTAATATGAAAATTATTTGCAATTTAATTTCTAAGACTAACAATATTTCTGAAAAATTGCATTAGTGAGCAGCTTGCTCTGTTTCTTTGTTACTGATATTTTTTAAGAAATATATGGAATTCCATTCTATATATTATGACTGAACTACACTTGCTCTAATTATTACTAGAATATACTTAGAACTGAAAGAGTAAGGGGGATGGTGGAGCTTACCGCTTCATATTTTTCTTGTTCCTCCCACTGTAAAATCTGAAACCTACATTTGGCCCTGCAACATGCACCAATTCTTTTGCCACTTAAATATTGTTTACAAGATTTAACCGTGTGGGCAGAGTACACAAAATTACTAAAAAGCCCTCCTACATTCTGAGGTGGGGACATGTAAGTGAAATATGTTTGAACACTCTTGGAGGCTGTAGGCAAAACTGAGGTGCACCACAGGTGGGCTGCAGGCCATGGGTTACTCATCACTCGTGTAAAGGAGTGAGCTCAGATATAATCCTGCGGTACTGCCATAAATAGTTTTATATTTTAACATTTTAATGTTAGATTGAAGAACATTGTATAATTTTGTTCTGGGGTGGTACACACCATGTAAGGAGATCAACGTTTGGCATATGGAGGTCTGTTTATATCTGTTATTTATGTCATGTATTTATGAGTATGTTTCAGATTTCTGATGTTGTCTACAACCAAAACCAGAAATGAGATTAATTATTCCCTAGCAAATATTAAATTTCTTAAATAACTCTCAATAAGAGAGTCCTTCTTTACACCTGGCATTCTTCAAACAATTTTCTTTTGTGTATTGTACATTCTTTGTTGCCTGTTGAGTTTTCACAAAATATAACTCCATAAGACACAGTGGAATGGAAATGTGCAAAGTAAACTAATCTTAAAAGTATATATGTATCTGATGTTATGAGTGGTGTGACTGGCCTTATGGCAGAGCATGCATAACTAAGTTTGGGAAAATGAACCCAGTCAGAATTATGTGGATGTCTGAACATAATGCAAATGCATAATTATGCATGTCATATCAGATCTTTTTCTAGTCATTAGAAAATAGGAATTAAATGAGTTTACTATTGATTTAGGATTGTTTGTATCATTTTTACTTTCATTTAAAGTATTTACCTGTTTCCAATTCAACAGTTTTCCATGCTGCTTAGACTTTATAATATGACTTAACATCTTAACATTGCCTACATTTAGCCTCTTTAGTAACTTGATTTGACATTTTGTAATATCTTATAGTGAATTTTTTTAATGTGGTTATTATTTTGGTTATTCATGTGTATTCATATGTATGCTTGCAAGATATTTTTATCCTGCTAGTTTCATGTGTTGTCTCTCCCCCCCCCTCTAATTTACTGAGAACCTTGCATCAGATGTTCTTGAGAAGATGTTTAAAAACATGTTGAACTTTGTGTTTGATTGTTGAATACACATTCCCAGTTTTCTTTAGACTTGCTTTTACAATATTTTTAGTTCCTGGTTGTGTTGTTGAATACCCAAAACCTTAACTTGTCATCAATTCTGTGCCTGTTCTACTCATTGTAGGATTCTTGTATGAACACTGCTTAAGTGTTTTGTTTCTTATCAATCACTGTTGACAGCTTATAGGGTTGAAATCTTTCATAGCCTGGTAATCTTTGTGCTGTTTTTTATGTAAACACTGTCAACCAAAACTATGTCCCCATGTGTGATTATTTGAAATTTTTCAGTAGTCCAGGCAGCAGGTCATATGTTTAAATCTAATCCTGCAGATGTCATCACTAGCACACCAAAGTCTCTTGTTAGATCGCCACGTAATCAAAAGGTAGAAGCCAACAATACTCCAGTTACAGTAAGTACAAATTTTACTGTCACAATATTTGTGACTGACACTGCTACTTTTGTAATTTGGTACGCAGTAAACTCTTTGATTATTCATTGATGTTGGTGATGTTTACCTGTGTATTTTGTTCATGTTACACTGCATTAAGAACTGATTTAAAATTTTGGGGGTTAAGCCAATAGTTGATGGAAGTTATTGTAGGTGACAGCAAGGTATTGCTCTGCTAGTGACAGTAACACAGTGAAGTGGCAGACAGTGGGAGGCTGGTAACGAGCAGAAAACTAAATTAATATTATTCTTTCCAAAAGTGAAAAGTATTATTTCATCACAGATTTTTTCATACATACAGTATTTTGGTACCTGGTGGGTTTCTGAAAGATAAACAGTATGCCGATTCACAGGCTGTTTGCAGAGGGGTGATTAGTGTTGGACAGAAAACATCATCCTGAAAGTGTTCATAGCTCAATAGACATGGAAACTCAGAGAATATCAATGCAGCACATTTCAGTAAACTCACCAGACAAAGATGTAGTGCGATCAGGGTTGTTACAATATTCATATTTTGAATGTTTGACTTATACCTGCACATATTTCTATGGGTTCTTACCATGTTGCACAAACTTGATGAACCCAACAAAGAAGAGAGTGAATTTTTGCTACTGTGATAAAACATGGAAGAGTCTGTACTTTACAGTGTGTGGTTCTGGAATTGTGCATGTTTCCATTGGAGTGGAAATGAATTGGTTGGCTAGGTGACTTTAAGGTAGGCCTATTTTCTTTTACAGTCAACCAGTTCAATTGTAAACCAGCAGATTGTTCTGTCGCAGGCTAATAAACGTCCACATAATGTTGTGAGAGGCCATTACGGCTAAAAATGTACTGGATGTGTTGCAAAATTTGACCTTTCTCGACAGCAACTCGAATACTCGAATACAGCCATGTTGTACAACTTGATGGTACAACTGATTGCTTATGGTTTTGTGAGTAACAGTCATAGATTTATGTAAGATTGAGACTTCACCGATAGCTAATGTAATTTTGATTTGCTGCATAGAATTCTTGTTCTTTGTGTGATTTATCACCATTGTCTGAATGGCCATGATTGTGGACATGTGATTTCTTCTATGAACATATTTGGAGGAGAGACCATACACAATGATAAATGGTTGATTAGAAAAATGAGAAATGATCATGCAGCTGTGCCATGTTGAGTTGAGAGGAAGTCATGACTCATGTAAGTTTATCTTTAGGGGATGAATGTGTTCTGCATGTGGATCAACTTTCCTTGATATAATGCTTGTGTGCATTTAGTGATTATAATATTTTTATAAACAATGTAGATTTTGCAAAATGTTTAAATGAGTGAACATCTAAGTCAACTGTATGGAGCCTGTCCTTATTGTGTGATGTTATTATGCTTCTATTTTCCACATACTTCATGTGTGTGCGAGAGCAGTTTCCAGAAATAGTCAGCTCAGTGGGACATGACTCTAACCCTTTTCCATTCCTTTACTCTATATTTTCCACTCTTTGCACAAAATGTACAAAGTGAATGCATATAGAGAAGGCTGTGCCTGTCTATTTATCTGTGTACACATTTGATGTTCACAGCTGCTGAGGGGATATTTATTAAATTTAGTATTGAGAAGTCTAGAGTAAAATTTGTCAGGCAAACTTAATTTGGTTTATTTCAGACCAGTATAACCTACAGTTTATGTGCAACTCAGGTGAAACTTTATGTGAATTTTAGATGTTGGATTATTTAATAAAATAATTTTTTATCTTGTCAGAAGAAAACCGGGAATTCTACTGCAATGTCCTTGCTTGGGTCCAAGACAGTTGCTGACAAAAAAGATAGGTGAGCCTGATACAGACATCTTGAAGAGAAAGGGTTTACTTTAACTATGTATAACACTTCAATGACTTGTTTTTTATTCTTATATTATTCATCACTTTCAATAAAATTAATGACATTCACTTTCAGCTGGGTATTTTATTCTTTTCAGTTTTGGGATCAACAGATCATTTACAGCGCTATCTGCACCAGCATGTGCTCCAATTCTACGCCGTTCCAGTTCTCTTACAGGTGGAATAATGTCTCCTGCATTGGCAACTGCCACCGTTTTAAACCAGCCCTCTTCTTGTTTTAATAATGATATTCCCACCAATTCCAAGGAAAATTCAAAGTCTCTCTTGAATATGCCGGCACCATCTCCAATTTGTAAGCAATCATCATGTGATAATTTGACCTCTGGCTTGCAACGAAAAGGCAAATTGTCTAGTAGCATTCCACAATTCAATGTGTCTGGTTTGGCAGTAACTTCCACTCCAACAAAGAAAGGCAGGCATACTTCTCCGAATTCCAGTGCTTTAAAATGTTTAGCGTCTCCTATCCCAATCAGGGATGTTAAAGAAAATACCTCATTACAAACTCGAGCATCTGAAAGTATGAAAACTGTTGCCATACCTGCAAATAGATCTGTGGATGGCATCCAACAAAAGGAAGACACCAAATATGTTCCCAAACATCATGGAAGATCAAAATCTGTGTCCAGTATGCAATCCCAGAAAGATGAACAGAGTGCACAGATGGGAAATTACTGTAATAAGGCTACAGTTTTTGGTGAAGGTACTAAGAAAGATCATTCCAATTCACTCATTTTTCAAACAAATACCTCCAAACTTCTGGTGATGAAAAATCTCAACAACCAGTGTGTTGCAAGTAAAGGAAACCATAAGGCAGATTTGTCTTCATCTGTTTCTGGAAATGATCGGAAGGGACCACAGTCAGTTATACAGGTAAAATAAATATATACAGAGTGTTCCTGTCAGACTTGTCACATTTCAGGCCATTGCTGTGGGAAAACTGTAATAGCGGCTAAAAGAATGCCTTATGCATCATCAGGAAGAAATCTCAAAGAATTTGTGTGTCACAACAAAGAATGATTTGTGTGGCTTAGTAAATTTCAGTGTGATTTCTGTGATACACATAGTGTCAAGTGTGTGCTTAGTTTCTTGCCATGTTGTATCCAACATGTCCATATTGGCAAGCAATCACATCAATGCAGGCTCATGACAATGGAAGGTCAGAGACATGGCTGGTATATAGACAGTTAATGGCTTACCTCCATAAAAATAAATCCAGAGAAATGACATTCCATCAGTACGGCAGCCAGGAGTTTGGCCTGTCTTGCCCTATCAAGGAAAGTATGGAGGGATTCTTGAACAAGCAGACTCCAGTGTGAGGGGTTCCATCCTGTTAATCAGTATTCCTGGAAGCCTGATGGATGGGTTTAGTCAGGTTTCTCCAAAACACATGATAGATTTGTTTAACCTTGTCAGACACTTTTGTTTGTAACTCCATATTGTTCATGATCTCTGCCTGTCACCAAAACTTGTGAAACCAGGCCTTGATGCTTTTCTTGCTTGATACGTGACTTTCATAGACTCTGCAGCTGTTTTTGTTATACCAAAATGAGGACTTTGCTTCTCTGTACCACACAACAACCTGTGCTTGCTGATGAGACACCGTTTGTTGCCTAGTGACTTAAATGCTCCATAGCAGACAGGGCAACATCTCCAAAGTCAGACAGTGAAATTTCTTGAGTTTTTCTTCCTGAAGGTGCAAACTATATCCTTCTGGCTGCCATATTATTTCCACAGTGATGTAATAAGGGAGGTTTAATATGGGCATTCTATGCTGTATTGATGTTAATGAAAATGAATTCAAGTAATTGATAAAACTTGCTAGTACAGTTTTAATGGAAGGAAAGTTTTAAAATGCGTTACTCAGTGGTAAACCTTTCTTTATGAATGTTCAAATGTGCCATTGCAGCTTCAGTACTTAATTTGAAGGTCTTGTAAATGGTTATGCAGCTTTGTGTTTATTTGAATGTTAGTTTCTCTAATTTACTGTTGTGTGAAATTTTTAGTGAACATATATAGAGTTTTCTTTTAAGGTTAATCAAGGTGGGTTATTAGAAGGGGAAAGACTTATGACATTACAGTGGCAAATGTTTGTGTACTGCTGGACCAGTAATTTGTAGGTGGAGTATACAAAGCATTCTTCAGCCTCTTCATACTTTGCCCATGGCTTTTTATGTGTAAAAATGTCTCAGTTGTTGACAGGCTATTTATAATCATTAACTCCATTTTTAGTTTCTTTGTCACGTATGTATCTGGTTTGCACTTTTTTGTTTGTACCAGTTGAGCTGCTCATGAATCTTTTGGGGATACAAAGATACATGTATGTAGTATCTTTTGAATGAGCTCAGTTACATCCATGAGACTTTACCGTCAGTATTCTGTCAGTCATTTTGAGAACTTTGTCCTTTTCTGTATGTACTGATACACATCTACTTCTAGGGAGTGATGAGTACTATACTGAACCAATGTCATGCAGGCTAGAACGGGCCACTGTAGTTGACATGTTACTGACAGACAAAACTAGCTTAGTTCATTTTATTTATACCAACCAATGCACTTTTCATACACAGATGTATCAGTCTTTTAAGTATACATTAAAATCACTTAAAACACTTTAGGATTCAATCCAACATGTTTCGATCTCTTATGAGATCATCATCGGAGATTCTTATTTTATTCCTCGTTGAGGTCACTGAGATTAAAAACTGTTAAAACGTTTTAAAACTTTTTTAAAAGGACGTTAATAATCCATTGTGGTTATGTGGCAGCATATGCTGCCACATAACCACAATGGATTATTAACATAACCACAATGGATATGGACATACCGTAAGTATGCTGCCACATAACCACAATGGATATGGACATACCGTAAGTATGCTGCCGCATAACCACAATGGATTATTAACGTCCTTTTAAAAAACAGTTTTAAAACGTTTTAATAGTTTTTATTCTCAGTGACCTCAACGAGGAATAAAATAAGAATCTCCCTGAAGATGATCTCATAAGAGATCGAAACATGTTGGAGTGAATCCTAAAGTGTTTTAAG
>JGI24700J35501_10930520_pt1 | contig 14975 bp, 9 predicted proteins | sample TergutTh196P1_FD_35501 | JGI IMG/M metagenome (IMG submission 35501)
TATTAATAAAAATATTGTCAATCATAGTGTTAGAATTATTATGAATTCTCGTAGGAAATTCTATTACACTATAAAGACTATAACTAGTTAATAGGGAGTTTAGGGCTTGTTTATTCTGGTTATCACTAAGACAGTTAATATTAAAATCTCCACATAATATTATGTCAACAGTATTATTATATATTTGGTTTAAAGCTGCTTCCAGATTATCTAGAAAATACTTTAAGAGGAGTGTGATAAATGTGGGAATTAGGATGTACAACAAGATGCCAACTAAAATAAAACAATTGGAAAGTTTTAGGGATTTTAAACAAAGATTAAAGTTGTTTTTACTGGATCATTTTTATTCATTAAATGAGTTTTTTTCTGTTTAAAGAAGACATTAGAATCAGTAATTAATACTACAAATACAATAAGATGAAAATAGGATTGTAAAAATTACTATTGTGTAATTAGATTAGTTTATTTGGATAAATGATCACATATGTCTGGTTTAACGATGATTCTTATAGGTTTTATTGACTGGAACTTATGTAATTCTTTGTAATTGCTTGTGAATATGTTTTTCTATTCTATCTTATGCTTTGATTGACTTGTCCAGGTGTTACACATATAGCAAACAGATGATAAATAAATGATAAATTTAACCTTCAGAAAGGGACTGCAACCAGTGTGAGACTGGACCCACAGCAGTTAAAGATAAATGAGAAATATCAAATTACTCAGAATAAATTTAAAGTAAAGAGACAGGCACTCGCTGTTCCTGAATAACTTCACTATACATAACATATGCAAGATGACAGTTTTTTATTAAATTCTCAATACAACAGACTTCTTATTGTAAGCTATACTACTTTAATAATGGACTTTCACTCTGTGTATAGGAAGAGGGTGAGATGTTATTAAATTAGATCTTAAGAATGAGAGATGTATGAAACTGGCTTCCCAGTGGAAGGATGTGGAATTAATACTGCTGAATATTTGGCTTCTATGTCCAGAGTCAGTCAGGTGGATCTTATGGCAACAGGTTGTGAGGATGGGAGTTGAATGGAACTCACTCAGGGTCATGTCCAATGGCAAGCTTTGGTATTAACAGTGCCGACTTTGAGCTGTGCTGTCACGGAATAAGTTAACCCATTGGTTCCCAGAGTGTGCTCCACAGATCCCAGAACATTTTCCATGGATCCATAAATACATTTTGGCAATGGCTACTAGAAAGTTTGTGTTTTTTGCACTGTGCATTTTGATATACAACACAAACCAAGAATAGGCACAATTTTTCTAAATTATTATTTAATTTCTGATGTTTCCTACATGTTCAGGCAGACAGGTTGTGTATGCAATATGGTATATTTTGCATTAATCAGAGTGAGCAGTTTGGTGGGTAGGAGACTGCTCACACCGGTGACTGTAAAACATACCATCCTGCATACACAACCTGTCTCCCTGAAGATGAACCCACAAAGTTTGAAACATGTAGGAGACATCAGAAATTAAATATTAATTTAGAAAAATTGTGCATTTCGTTGGTTTGTGTTGTATAATTTGAAGTTTATGTATTTTCTTAATTAATGGAATAATGTTTTGTTAAAAATAATCAAAGAATTTGTTTAACTGGTAAAGTGTTGATTTCATATGACTGTTAGAATATCTAATTAATAAACTTCCTCTACCCATGAATCAAGTGACAGTTTAATTAAGGTAAAAATAAACAATTCGTTGTTACACATGCTACTGGTATGTATCAGTGCCTATTTAAAATCAGTTCTGAAATATAAATTTTTAAATTTGAATACCTGTCACCCTCACTCTCTATATTTACTTGAGGATGTGAGCATGGATGGTTATATTTTGCGGCTAAAAGTGGTCCGCAAGCAGAAGATTTTGGTAAAAACATGCTAACCTTTTAGTTGGTATTGGCATTTATATATGCCACTTGATTTAAACTTAAATAACTCTGTTTTGCCCAGAGAGATCCAGTTGGTTGTAAGAATAAACTATGCTAATTTTCTTGAATGTTGATGAGCCAGATTAATTTGTAAAAAATATGATTTGTGCTTTCTGTCAGGCAAGAGCTAAATGTTTTCATATTATTCACATCACCTTACCCTTTAAAGGGTTAAATTACAAAAGAGACTGGTTTAGTTCCCAGCAGAGATATATTGTTAGTTATGAAAATGAGCTGCTCCAGATTATACAGCTGGGGTTTAGTTCTCACTGTCTTGAGGTAATATAAAAGAAGTCCCATGGGTTGACATCCTCCACATCTCCCTTGAGCTGTTATACTTCAGCTTCCATCATGTTTTCCCTATTTCTTTCCATATGTCTAGCCATTTTGTTTACACAAATACTGATAGTCATAACCTGCTTCAACTTCCATCACATTATCCTTCTACCTGTCTATTTGTGTAGCAGAGCGGTTCCCAACCTTTTATATATGTGACCCTAAAGTAACAAAGGGTATGTAACCTGCAACCCTACCGTGGATATGGCAATAGACAGTGATATGTATTTACTATAAATGAATTAATACTAATGCCTTTTCTTGAACACTACTTAACATTGCCATTTATTTAAAAAATATTAAATTTTTAATGCTACTTGTCACAGCCATTATTTTTGGGATAATATTAAATACACAAAACATGAAAGAAGCAAATCTTTATTTAAATAACTCATACATGTGCTAGTTGAACAAATCATGTGCTTCTAAATAAAAACTTGTGAAATACTGAACTTTTAAAATGTCACATAAAATGAACAGAACAATAATGTCAATAATTTAGTGACTGAAAAATTTAATATATGTGTTAGTTATTTTAAATAAAGCTTATTACATTACCAGCATTGAAGTTAATGCAACAATTAAAATTAAATAAATATGTAATGTACTGTATATAAGACCCTCTTGAGACCCTATGTCAGACCCCTGACCTGAGGTTGGGAACTGCTGGTCTAGACATTTTTTTACACGAATACTGATGTTCATTTCCTTGGCTGGCAACAAGCACTCTGGGCTAGTTGATTTGTACCAGAGGATATTGGAGGGAAATACAATTGTAAGCAGAAATAAAAAGCCTTGCTTACACACCATCATCACTGCCAACCATACGACATCTCTGTGGCCTCCATAGTGTGTAACTTGGCTGTTTTGTCATTACGTCCAGATTGGCATGTTCAATTCATAAGGCATTTTGAGGTCTTTCCCTAGGATTTAATCTAGCAGCCAAGCATGCACCTTATGCATCTTTTCTAGGTCTGAGGTTAATAATGCATGTGGCTCTATCTCCATGCCCCTACATGGTGTATATAAAGAATTGTACAGATTGTAGAAACCTTACATATTTTCATAACTACCATTAATTCTTATGTTGTTGCAGTTCCAGCAAGAATTGTTTCTTTCAGCAGAGAAATTGTCACCCCATGGAAGAAGGACATTACTCTCCCATGCATAAAAGTTGGCATTCCTGTGCCACAGGCCATATGGCGTCTGCAAGACAGAATAATGGAAACCAATGGAAGGAAACAGGTACATGTGATTGCACATCACAGCCATTTTACTTTAAAGTGCTTAGTACGTGTGAATATATGTGGTGATTATGAGGATTGATATTTAAGTTCTGCAATGTCCACACAGATGGCATTTCAAGTAGCAAGTGAGCAATAACTGGGCATGTGTTTACTATCACCTTCCTACACACAGCATATCTATGCATGCCACAGGGCTTTTACCCATTGACCAAAACCACCAAAATTAGATATTCATATACATACAACCAAGTTATGAAGTATGGCGTATCAATGAGTTTGAACTAAGAACATTTTGACATTTTACTAGCCACAGTATGCAGATAATTGTATTATAGGTGCTTCTTAATATATTTTATATACTTAACACTGTACATGCAAGAGAGATGTGGTATTATGTATTCCTTTATACTGTATATACATCTCCCTGATGATGGTGATTTATCTTTCAAATATGTAGGAGGGTCCAAGGTCATGTATAACTTGTAATTCTATTACATGAAAATGTTAGTATATTTAAATGACTATAAGCAACTGCTTGTTGTGCTTTGTCTATGGTTGCATCTTGGGTTTTGCTGCAACAAATATGGCAGCAGTAGCACAGCAGTGGCAGTGAATATGTAAGCTTTTTTCATCCCAATGGAAAAGCAAGTGATAAATGTTTGGAGCAATGAATTAATATAAAGTTTTGTACATAGTGTAACATCGCACCATTGCCCCTAGTAATGTGATGATCCGCAAGGCCCATGAGTCATGGCTCGACACCCTTCCATGCAAGAAAGAGATTGAACATACAAGGATGACATGTGTGTCCGATAAGAGAGGCATTTGGCTGGAGGGCAGTCACTCTTGCACTGACCAGCGAGTTTAGTGATAGCAAGTGGCAGAGTCGTGCAAATGAGTGTGTTGCGTTGCAGTGAGCGAGTGATAGCAGCAGAAAAGTGGAGTGTGTGAGTATTGATCGGAGCTGCCTAGTGCAGTGTGGAAAGCGGATGGGAAGGGTGTGTGTGGTTAGAAATATTTGTGGTTCTGATTTTCTGTTGTAGAGTCTTCTGAGAGGAAGAAGTTGATTATGTGGTTCGAAGTGTACACAATGTTGTGTGATTTGTTATATGTGAGTTACACGAATTAAAGCAAACAGAAACTGGGGAAAAGATTAGCAATGTGTATGTAGCTAGAAAAACATTACCGATTGTGGTAGTTCAACCATGTGATTCTGGTGAAGTGTTCTGTATTACTACTTTAATTATTGTACCTGTAGTGTTAATAAACATTGCAATTGTTAAACCAGAGTCCATTCTGCTACATTTGGTGTCAGAAGTTGGATATAACGAGTACTGATCCAAGATGGATGCAGCGCTAAAGTTAATAATGGGCCAGTTCAAAGAATTGAAGAGTGAAATAAGTACCACCACCGCAAAATTGAAGATGGACGTGTGCATTTGGTACCAGACGGGAGGCACTGAAGAGTGACATAGGCAACATTATTAAAGATAAGTTGGGCACCTGCATGAGCACTATTACAGAGGGATTGAAGGTGGACATGAAAGACCTCGGGAGAGAAGTAAGTGCGTTGGAGTTAAGGACAAATGAGGGCCAAGGAGAGATGGAAGAAACGTTTGAGAGGCAACAAAAAGAAGTGGCCTCTATAATGGAACAACAGACCCGGCACCTCCGGGAGGGCATCAAGGTCACACGGAGAGAACTCGAGGCCCAATTAGCAGCGGTGGACGCTCGAACCAGACGTGCGGGTGGTGGCGGTCCAGGGGCCAACTCCACTACAGTAAAACCACCGAAATTCGACGGTGGAACATCCTGGGCAGTGTTTCACCGACAGTTTGAGGCTTCGGCATTCCAAAATAATTGGACGTCAAATGAGAAAGCTGTTCATCTTTTAAGTGTGTTACAAGGAAAAGCAGCTGACATCCTTCACACCGTGCCGGCCGAGGCGACGTATGAGGACATCGTTGGGGCACTTCAGGACTGTTTTGGTGACCACCAGCTAGCGGCCGCCTACCGGTCGGAACTTAAGGCCCGTGTACAGGTGAGCAGCGAGACGTTGCAGGAGTTCGCAGCAGCCGTGGAGCAGCTGCCTCACCGAACCCTTGTCGGGCTTCCTGTCGCCTTTATTCAAACAGAGGCCGCCCACTCTTTCATCGACGGTGTACGGGACCGGAAGGTGAAGCAGAACCTCTTGATGGGAGGAGACCAGACCCCAAATGAGGCCTTAATTAAGACCTTGAAATTGGAGGCGGCCAAAGAGGCAGCAGAGCCACCAGCAAGACTGCGGGAGCCGGGGCGCCTGGTAGGGCAGGTCAGCCACCTAATCGCCGACGGGAAGGATGGCCCATATGCTGGCAGTGCGGGTCCGCCGGTCATCTGCGAAGAGACTGCAGGTGGGGGCCGCGTGATGACCAGGACTCGGGAAACGAGTGCATGCCGGGGAGAAGAGGGGCCCACCGGCATCACCACCCTCAACTCCTCGATTTACGCTTAACATTCTAGGCCAGGGGCCCCATGACAGCCTGATCGCTGAGGGATGGATCCAAGGACACCGGCGCCTCAGTAACCATCGCCCGGCCCGGCATAGTCGCAGAACAGCCCGAGAGGAAGCCAAGTAGAGCCTACGTCTTGCAGACAGCCTCTGGAGAGACCATCCCGGTGTTGAAGGAAGCCCTCGTCGAGCTGACTCTGGGATAGTGGGCTCTGAAGATCTGGGTGTTCGTCACCGAAATTATGGACGAGTTCATCCTGGGGCTAGATGTCCTGAGAGCTTACGACGCGTCCGTGGACCTAGGATGCCATCTCCTACAAGTGGACCAGGAGGAAGTGATGCTATAGAGACTGGTGCCCAACGAAAATCTGCCAGGCTCTCCCTGCTCGGCGATGAAATGACTCCTGCTCGATGTGAGAGAATGGTGATGGCAAGATTATGGGCACCTCTGGGGGCTACCAACGTCCTCATCGAACCAAACCAGAGGTGGGGGCCTGATGCACCAATGCAACGTCGGGGCACTCTTCGAGAGAATCGCAGTTGACATCGCTGGCTCTTTCTCGGAGAGCGACAGGGGAAACAGATATCTCCTGATCACCATGGACTACTTCACGAAGTGACCAGAAGTCTACGCCATTCCCAACCAAGAGCCATCGACAGTCGCCGACGCCTTGGTGAACAACTTCTTCTGTCGTTTTGACGTCCCTATGGAGCTGCACAGCAACCAGGAATGGAACTTTGAATCCAGGCTAATGCTGGAAGTCCTGGAGTGGCTGGGGGTCAGCAGAACAACACCCCTACACCCGCAGTCAGATGGAATGGTGGAATGCTACATGAAGACGGTCGAGGAGCACCTGCAGAAGGTGGTCTCTGCTCACCAATGGGACTGGGATGAGAGGCTACCCATCTTCCTGCTGGCTACCGGGCATCAAACCACGAGACCACTGGTGTGACGCCTGCCAACATGGTGTTCGGGAGGGAGCTTCGCCTGCCCTGCTACCTGATGTTTGGAGCTCCCCCAGACAAGGAACTGTCGATGACAGATTATACAGCCGACCTTGTCGAACGACTCACGACATCCACCATTTCGAACGCCAGCACCTGAAAGCGGCCAGCGACCGAATGAAGGCACGCTATGACCAGTTGGCCAACTCGGCTGGTTTTCAAGAAGGCGACAGAGTGCGGCTGTATCGCCCTACCCGGAAGAGAAGAAAATCACCCGTGCTTCAAACGTGCTGGGAAGGTCCCTATAACATCATCACCCGGATCAACGACGTCATATACTGGATTCAGCGGCATCCCAGGGCAAAAATGATGGTCGTCCACCTGGACAGACTGGCGCCATACCTGGGGACTACTCGGAACGAGTAGCCTTGAGGATGCAGTGTAACATCGCGCCGTTGCCCTCAGTAATGCAATGATCCGCTAGGCCTGTGAGTCATGGCTCGACACCCTTCCGTGCAAGAAAGAGATCGAACTTACAAGGAAGACATGTGTGCCGATAAGAGAGGCATTCGGCAGAGTCGTGCGAATGAGTGTGTTGTATTGCAGTGAGCGAGTGATAGCGGCAGAAAAGTGGAGTGTGCGAATGTTGATCGGAGCTGCGTAGTGCAGTGTGGAAAGCGGATGGGAAGGGTGCATGTGGTTAGAAATATTTGTGGTTCTGATTTTCTGTTGTAGAGTCTTCTGAGAGGAAGAAGTTGATTATGTGGTTCGAGGTGTACACAATGTTGTGTGATTTGTTATATGTGAGTTACAGGAATTAAAGCAAACAGAAACTGGGGAAAAGAGTAGCAATGTGTATGTAGCTAGAAGAACATTACCGGTTGTGGTAGTTCAACCATGTGATTCTGGTGAAGTGTTCCATATTAGAGTCCAGTTGAAACGTGATTGCACACAGTGACACATGGGAGGGGAATTGAAGGGGAAAGTGGCGAATGGAGTGGGTAGCCAGTACCCTTCACTACCTCGGAACTTGGTGTATCCAGCGTTACTACCGCTGATGCGCACACCTCAGCTGCCAGTAGTCGACTGACTGACACCCCTGCCGATTTAAATGGACTAGTCCATTTCGCCGAAAGAGAAAATCTGGTTTCTGTGTGTGTGCCATCACATTTCAAACGCAGTCTACTACTTTAATTATTGTACCTGTAGTGTTAATAAACATTGCAATTGTTAAATCAAAGGCCATTCTGCTACAATAGTTAGACAAAATACAAGTGAAACTCTGCATATGTTAACAGAAGCTTATGATGCTGATTATGTGGAAAAGTGTATTATTGGATGGCATGGAAGGTTTCAAGAGGGTCAGGCAGACAAGAAAGATGACAAAGGAACATATTTCCAACATCTCACCAGACAGATAAGAATGTGGAAGAGTGTGAAAACTGGTTCATATGAGGGTAGAGGAATTAAGTGTGTACACATAGAAGCTGGAAGGCATATTTTGACTGAAGATTTTTGGAATGATAAACGTTTAAACAAATTTGATGACAAGAGACAGCAGCAACAACAGCAACAGCTTGATGTCTGTTCTAACCACTATCAAGAGTTGGTCAAAGGGAACAACTTTTGCAAGTAGAGTTATCACAGATGATGAATCATGGTGCTTTCAGTACAATCCAGAAATGAAATGTCAAAGCAAGAAGTGTAAAACTTCTGTGGCTCCGATACCAGAAAAGGCACACATGCCAGGAAGCCCAGTGAAGACAATGGTGATGCTTTCTTGATCAAAAGGGCATTGTTCATAGAGTGTCTGCAAAATGTGAAACAGTAAACTGGCATTACTGAAATACTGGCAGAATGATGGGAAGCTGTTGGTTGCAAAAGACTAGGTACTATGACCTGATGCTTGGCTCTTGCTTCATGACAGTGCCCATGTTCATGACATGGTCACTCTTGAGGAAGTTTCAGCCAACAAATCAATAACAAAATTTTTACCATCCACCAGTTTCGCCAGATTTGACCCTGTACAGCTTTTGGCTATTTGAAAACTGAAGACTGGTCTGAAGGGTAATAAATTTTCAGACTCTGTTGGCAGTCAGTGACATATGGCAACCATCACTTTTTAAGAAAAGCGTGATGAATGTGGGGATTAAATTATACAAGAAGGTACCAAATAGAATTTTAAAAAATGGAAAGTTTTAAATTGTTTAAAGTAGAATTAAAAATTTTCTACTGAATCACTCTTGTTATACATTGAATGAGTTTTTTAGTTTTGATTAGATTCAACAAAATGGCAAGAGAAAAATCTGGCAATTAATTTTAGGCTGTTGGTTTAAAATAATTATGGATGATATCTGGCTGTAAAGTATGGTATTTTATTTTTAGCCACTTCTATATATTTATTTAAAGCAGTTCCTTATATTTTATGTTTGTATGTTTTATGATATTTAGCAAACTTTGTGATAGTAGAATTTATACTTTGAAACATGATTGTAATCTTATTCTCGTCATACATACTAATTTGGCTTGTCTAAGTGTTACTTATGTAGCCATATGGGTGTTCAATAGATAAATTACAAATTAAAAATTACAAATCCTGAAGATCATTCCAGAAAAGAGGTTACAGCAATGATCTGAACAGCAAGCATGCTGAATGCTGAAGTGTTCAGCTGTGTCAGGAGACTAACTTCAAGGTGATATGAAATGTTAATGTATAACTAATTAAGTACAGCTCTTATAAGGGCACTTCAAAAACTTAATTATCACATCTTATGATTTGGCATGGAGAATGCAAGTACTGTAATACTGAATGCAGAAACTGTACTGCAGGCCAGCAAATATCTTGATCTGGAACAAAGTATTAACAGAATCAAATATAAGTGAAAATAGTGTGCAATGATAACAGCACCCATTGTATGTAAAAATTAAGTGGAAAATGTTTTAAAATTTAAGTATCTGGGAACAACACAAACACAGAAGTGAGGAACTCTTGTCTCAGGCAATGACTGTCAATGGGATAGGCTGTGCACTTTTCATGGATGTGTACCAGCAATTATAAGGAGCTGCTGTCTCCTTCTTGTGCCCTCAAAATTGTGGCAGCATGTATCTTAAAAACATTGTTCAGTATCTCTGCAACTCCTCATTCTAACAGAATCTTAACCTTTTTCTTACAGATAAACAAAGATGGTTCCTTCTTGATAAAGGACATTCAGCATAGTGATGAAGGCAACTACTCATGTAGTATTGAAAATGTGTATGGCAGTGATGAGATAGTTTACAGTATCAGAGTGCTAGGTATGTCATTTTGAATACTGCAAATACTGTTACTTTGTGTGTACCACACAGACATATCCAGTTATACTTTGCAGCTGTTGATCTAATATTGACTGCTGTATGCACTGTTACTTCATGTGTATCACACAGACATCTACAGTTACAGTGTTTGTAACACACAGATATACTCTGCAGCTGTTGATCTCATACTGACTACTGGCAACACTGTTAGTGTGTATGACACAGTCATATCCATTTGCATTGTTTATGACACACAGATGTACCCTGCAGCTGGTGATCTAATAGTGACTGCTGCAAGCACTGTTACTTCATGTGTATCACGCAGTCACTCTGTTTATCTTACATCAGCCCTTATGAGGTGTACTGTATGTTTACATAATTCATATGTCACAGGAAGAGGTACACAGTTTTGTGTAAACTATTTGTGATATTGTTATGAAAAGAAAATAACCCATCATGCTGCATTTATTCATAAAGTAGCTGTAAGATGACATGGAATCATAAAACAAATAATAACAGGAATACATTTGTAGATTCAGAACTTTAAATATGTTAAGTTATTTATTATTTGACGTGGCATGTAGTAAAATGTTTTCATGGCGAACAGTACAGTAACCCCACTACTTAACTTACTTGCCCCCTTCTTTCCCTGACTTTCAGAGCCAGATAAAGATACCTGGACAGTGTTTTTGACAGTTTATGTGACTTGCAGTGCCTCCAGATGCCCCAACATTATCTGTTGTCGCTTCATATGTGGACAGCTTGCAGCTGCAATGGACTGACAATCATGACGGAGGAAGTCCAATCCTTGGTGAGTTCAAATGGAAATAATGCATTGAAATTCAGAATATTCCTCTTTCAACCCCAGCCCCACCTTCCACCCTGATGATTGTGTGATGTGGGGTGGGGTTTCGTTTCAGCTACAAGATATTCAGGTAATTTAGAAGTGCAACCCAAACATTCTTTAACATCATCCTCTGAAGCTTTGAAGTGCATCAGTTCCACATATTTATAACTTTTTTTGGTCCATTTTAATAAAATTCTCCCATCTCTGTCATCTCTGTTGATTTCTAAACAGAGTATATCATATACAATTGAAAATGTACCTGATGTAATGTAAGGTCAGTTAAGAGTTCATATCATCAGAGAGTAAACAGTGTCATTTTCTCAGAATCAGTGGTAGGTAACAGCATAGGGCAATCAGTGGTGTTTGAAAAGTACTCCTTGAACCAGCTGAGTGGAAGACTCAGACTGATATGATGCATGTGTTCAGTGTGAGTGACATTCATCAGTTTGGCTTAGAGAAATAGCAACTCTTGATGTTATGCGTGTGTTAAGTGTGAGTGACATTCATCAGTTTGGCCTAGAGAAATACCAATTCTTGATATGATATATGTGTGCTGTGTGAGTGACATCAGTCTGATCTAGAGAAGTAGCAACACTTGATGTGATGCATGTGTTCAATGTGAGTGACATTCATCTGTTTGGCCTAGAGAAATATCAGCTGTTGGTATGATGCATGTGTGCAGTGTGAGTAACAGTCATCAATAAGGCCCAGACAAGTGGGAACTCTTTCGTGTGACAGGATAAGAATTTTATCCTGAAATACTTCTAATTAAAAGGTGTGTTTGCATCGTAAAAAATCCTAGTAATGAAAACCTTGTTTGACAGCTTATTTAAAAGTGTAATGTTGCAGACGTGGCAGTTATACGGAAAGATTATGAGAATGAGGGAGTGATATAAAAATGTGCAGGGTAAGAGTGCACACATTCTTGAATGGGCAATATTTCTTTAAAGATATTTCATTTTAATGGACTGTTACCATATTTTGAATAGTAGGCCTACATTTTGATGTTCAAAGCAGTGGGCAAGACAAGAGGCTGATGGAATGTCAGACAGGGCGAATGTTAATCAACATCTCAGAGCTGGAGAAAGGAATACATTAGTTGTGGAAATAAGAATACATGATGAATAAACCTGCAGTTAGAGTTTAAAGACAACAGGGAGGAGCAGTGCCAACAAACATACAGCAAACTGTTATAATGGGATAGAATACCATCCTGTCTATCAGAGTAACAATAGCTATGGTAAACCTGATCACACTACTTTACTTCAGTTATCAGTAATACTAAGTAAACTTCTTGTAGCCTTTGCAGCTGATTGCTAATCCAAAACTAAAATGAGAGGCTAGCTTCTGTTAGCTGGAGGCCTTCTGTAATTTTACTTCCTGACCATGGTCATTGGCCTAAAATAAACTTTAGCACCCGTAATCAATGTATAGCCTTACTTCCTTCCTGTCCACCTTGACCATTGCCCAGCCTGACTTATCTCCTTTTGTACTGTGTCCAAATGTGTGTCACAGACTTTGCTTGGAATGCCTTTCTGATCCCCACAATGTAGACATAAAAGCCAAAATCCTACCTGAGATGTGGATCCATGCCAAACTGGGCTAGGATTCTTCAAAGGTTCCAAAATAGGGAGGTCAGAGAGCAAGATTTTCCCTTTGAACTGGAAGTTTGTTTGCCCTCACAACATGCTTATATAAGAACAATAACTACCACAAAATACTTGACACCTCATACAGCATATCACATCTTTTGTTATCACTGCTAAGAATCAAAATTAAGGGGTTAGTTTTAAACTCGGATGGAGCTATCAACAACGCCCCTCTTTACAGCCTGTGTTTAGTGTTTAGGGCTATTTACCATGCTGAAGGGGCTGCAACTCCAGGATGGAACCAATCCCCTTCTTGTGCCTTTCTGGACCAGAAATCCACCCATCATTTTCCATGTCCCGTGGTGCTACCTGGCTGAAGTTGCTATGCAGTTGGTGCCATTGAGTAGTTTTCACCCAGTTAAATTGTGTTTGTCCAAGAAGTCAAGCCCTGTTGCCACTGACCACTTCCCATTCAACCTGAGGTGTTTGGCCACACTTCTGTCTGGTGCCCGTCTCCCATTTCCTTGGTGTCTGTTCCACAGTTTTTACACTACTTCCTACTTGCTTAATTCTATACAGTATTTTCACTGTTGCTGCTGAAAGAAAGTTATCCCTCCATCATATAATGTGCCTTCTTACACATTTCTTCAGAGACATAATTCTACTGTATCACATGGGAACTTATCTGATACTTGTATATGTATGGGCAGGGTATGTTATCAGCTGTAGGAGAGTACAGTGACTAAGAACTTCGTCTGATAGTTGTATTTGTTGCCTCAGAATTATGTTCAGCTGTAAGAGAGATCAGAGATCATGGTTAGTGTGGAAATTATATGTGTCAGATCAGGGTACATATCAGCTGTAGAGAGACCAAGGTTAGTGAGAAATTTATCTAATACTTGTATGAGTCTGCTGAAGATACGCAATCAGCTCTACGGAATGTCCTGGTGACTAGGAACTTACCTGATACATGTATGAGTCTGCTGAAGATACATGATAAGCTGTAAGGGATGTTAAGATGAAAAGGAACTTTATTTAATATTTGTATGTTTGTGATCATGTATGCACAGTGCGCCCATAAGTTTTAGGACTGATTTTTTTTAAATAACAGAACTAGAGTGATCTATGGGCCAACCCACTAACTAAGTACTATCAACCAACATCCATTTGTTTGTTTATCTTCGACAGTGTACAAATTATAACTTGTCTTGTAAAGTCAGTTTCCTTTATACATCATGGGTGGTGGAAACGAACAGAGAGTTGCCATAAAATTTTCTTTCAAAGCCAGTCTATCTGGGACAGAAACACTAATATTGGTGCAAAAGGCTTATGGGAATGAGGCTCTGAACCGATCAAACGTTTTTAGGTGGTATTCTTGATTTTGAGATGGAAGGGAGCTGGTAGAAGATGACAAGAGAGGTGGCCATCCAAAATTGACTCGAACTGAGATAAACATTGCTTCTGCTGCTGATTTGGTCAAAAACGACCATCGAATCGTACCAAGAATGATAGCAGAATCTTTGAACATTCCCAAGACTCTAGTTCTATGTATTCTGAAAGAGGATTTGGGAAAGAGAAAATTGTGTGCACATTTTGTTCCACACTCCTTGACACCTGAGCAGAGGGAAGATGAAGTTACATCTTGCCAAGACATTATCATGATGGCCGATACAGACAAATTTTTTTTTAAACAAAATTATTATGGGAGATGAGACCTGGTGTTTTGCCTATGACCCCAAAACAAAGCGACAGAGTTCTGAATGGGTTGGTGAGACATCCCCTCGGCCAAAGAAACTGAAATTCCAAAGGTCCCACATCAAGACCATGTCAATAAATTTTTTGACTCTCAAGGCATAGTGCACAAAGAATTCGTACCAGAGGGAAAAACAGTAAATGCAGAATTTTATAAAGGAGTAATGGATTGCCTCCTGAAGTGCATTCAGCGGGTTTGTCCAGCTGCATTCTGCTCTCGAGATTTTTTCTTGTTGCATGATAATGCGCCCACCCACAAAGCTGCAATTGTTTGCCAATTTTTGACCCAAAAAAATGTTATAACCCTTTATCATCCCCCGCACTCTCCAGATTTATCTCCGCCAGACTATTTTCTGTTTCCCAAGTTGAAGATTAAGTGAAAAGGACTTCACTTTGCAGATGTTGCTGAGATCCAAGAAGCCATAACTGATGAATTAAAGATGGTCCAAAAAGAGGAATTTTTGGCAGCTTTTCAGAAACTGTATGTCCACGCAAAAGCCTGTATATATATATATATATATATATA
>JGI24700J35501_10930519_pt1 | contig 14960 bp, 12 predicted proteins | sample TergutTh196P1_FD_35501 | JGI IMG/M metagenome (IMG submission 35501)
ATGACCAAAGTGGAGCAACTTTTTGAAGAAAAGTTTCGTGCTAAATATAAAGCGGAACAGGAATTAGAGCGTGAAAAATGGCTGCAGGAACAAGAACAGAAAATGCAACAACAGCTACAGAAACAAGAGCAGAAAACTAAACAAAAACTTATTGAAAAAAGTTTACAAATGGCAAAAACAATGCTAGAAAATGGCGAAGACGTAGCTAAAATAGCACTATACAGCCAACTTTCACACGAAGAAATATTTGACTTGCAAAATTCCCTTGCTACCTAAAAATTTCATTTGCCAAAAAATAAACCTCTAATTTGTCCACTGCAAATTAGAGGTTTATTTCCCATGATATTTTTCTTCTATAATATACAGCGGTCGACCTTTAACTTCGTCAAAAATTTCGGCTATATACCGCCCAACAACGCCGATAGCTGTAAGTTGCAATCCTCCCAAAAATGTGATTAACGCAATCGTGGTTGGCCAACCTGCTGGCGAGTTTCCTGTTACCAAACTTTCGATTATTGTGTAAAATCCATATATAAATCCCAAAATTGCGACAATTATCCCAATAGACGAAAAAAATGTCAACGGTATTTTTGAAAAAGAAATAATTCCGTTTATTGCGAACGCTATCAATTTTTTGAATGAATATTTACTTGCACCTGCTCCGCGCTTGCCCGATGTAAATATTACGGTGCATTGCTCAAAGCCAACCCATTTGAACAATCCGCGTAAAAACTGATGTTGCTCTCGTATTGAATGCTTAAAAACGTCAATACATTTGCGAGAAATTAGGCGAAAATCCGCACTTCCCTCTTCCAATTTTACCGAGGACATTTGCGAAAGCAAGCGGTAAAAAATATCCGAACTGGCTTTTTTTAATTTGGAAACTTTTTTGTTGTATTCTCGCTTGGTATGCACAACTTCGAAACCCGCTTCAAATTTTTCTAGCAAAACAGGAATCAACGCGGGCGGATGCTCTAAATCGCAGTCCATCATAATTGCGGCATCGCCAGTGCAGTTGTCCAAGCCAGCAACAAGCGACATTTGATGCCCAAACCGTCGGGATAATCCTATGTAAACCGCATTATTTCGCTTGTCGCAAATCCCTTTTATTATTGCCGCCGTGCCGTCCGAACTTTTGTCCACGCAAAAAATGACTTCAAATTCATATTCGAGATTGTCAAGCACGGCGAAAAGTTCCTCCGAAAAAAGAGGAATAACGTCCGCCTCGTTGTACACTGGCAAAATTATACTGATTTTTCTAGCTTTCTCCATAAAATCTCCTATACAACGTAACTATTTGTTTTGTAATGTGCTAAATTTGTCGGATTTTTGAACCATTCAATGGTTTTTGCAATGCCGTCTTCAAAGCTGTATTGCGGCGACCAGCCTGTCAACTGCCGAATTTTCTCATTAGAGCCGAGCAAACGTTCAACTTCGCTATTTTGGGGACGCAAGCGTTCCGTTTCGCAAATTATTTTTGCGGCTGGATTTATTTGTCGAATAAGTTCGTCCGCCAAATTTTGTATTGAGATTTCCTGCCCCGTTGCGATATTTATCTCTTCGCCGATTGTCTTCTCTTCTCGCAAAATGTGCAGAAAGCCGTTTGCGGTATCTTCCACAAAATTGAAATCTCTTGTAGGCGTTAAATTGCCCAGTTTCAAATTTTCTCCCTTGCACAATGCCGCAATAATCGTGGGAATTACCGCACGATTAGATTGCCGCGGCCCGAAAGTATTAAACGGGCGAACAATAGTAATTGGCAACTCAAAACTTCGATAAAAACTTTCTGCAAGCCTATCAGCACCAATTTTGGTTGCCGAATAGGGCGATTGCCCTTGAAAAGGATGCTTTTCGTCAATGGGAACATACATCGCCGTTCCGTAAACTTCCGAAGTTGACGTTATTAGCGTTCGCAAGTTTTTTTGCCGTGCGGCTTGCAAAACGTTGAGCGTTCCTTTAATATTAGTGTCAACGTACGTATCTGGAGCAATATAGCTGTACGGAATAGCAATAAGTGCCGCCAAATGAATTATCGTAGCACAGCCCTCCGCCAAAGTCAACACATTATGCGAATCGCGCACATCGCCCATGACAATTTCAACATTCTCCAAAATGTTCTCGTCCAAATTTTCCAACCAACCCCTGTAATTAAACGAATTATAAAGCACCATAGCCCTAACTTCATAGCCATTTTTTACCAACAGCTCCGTCAAATGACTTCCAATAAAACCCTCCGCACCTGTTACTAATATTTTCATATGCAATCTCCTAAACATTAGGACCTTGGGCACCGCCCACACCCGCTAGGCTGAATTTTGTCCAGTGGACAAAAGAACTGCGCCCCTTGACCCGCAATTTTATTTTTTGTAATATTCGATGGTTTTGGCAATTCCGTTTTCGAATGTTGTTTGCGGTTGCCAATTTAGTTCGTTGCCGATTTTTGCTATGTTTGCGAGAACATTTGGTACTTCGTTTTGGCGTTTTTGCTGTAACGAGATTATCGGCTTGTTTAGAATGTTGATTTTTTCGCAAACTTCAGCAACACTGTAGGATTTTCCACTGCCAACATTATAAACACGAAAATTTGTTAAAGTAACGTTCATTGTACTTATCAAGGCGGTTATAACGTCTTGAATGTAGACATAATCACGTTTCGGCTCTAAATCCATTACTTCGATGGAATCGCCAAATAATGCCTGTTTAATAATTTTTGGAATTAAAAAATTTTCGTTTTGCCCTGCACCGTACACGTTAAAAAGGCGTAAAACCGTTGTTTTAACATTGAAATTTTCGGAATAAAAGCGGCAAATATCTTCCGCTAAATGTTTCGAATGGTTGTATGGCGAGTTTGGCGCTTGCGGATGATTTTCATCTATTGGCAAATACAGCGGAATCCCATACGGATAAGAGTTGACATATGTCAAATTAGCACCAACTTTGCGACAATATTCCAAAACGTTTGCCGTGCCTGTAACGTTGACATTGTAAAAATCGGCTGGCGTTTTCCAACTTTCGGGTACATCTGTTTTTGCCGCAAGATGAAACACATAATCCGCACTATTGTTGAGTTTTACGGGTTGACAAATATCTTCGTCAAAAGGCAAAATTTCATGTTGGGGAAATTCCGCTGTCAACGTTTTTTGCAAATGATTTCCCAAAAAGCCGCTTACGCCTGTTATTAGTATTTTCATGGATTTCTGCTCCTAATCTTGTAGCTTAAAAATGTGTCGCATATTTTCAAATTCTTCGACCGCCTGCATATAATCGTCTGGTCTGCCTATATCTAGCCAATATCCGCTATACGGAGCAACTTTTACAGCAATTTTTTTATCTAGCAGCAGATACATCAAGTTATCAAAACCAAATGGTGCATTTTTGGGGATAAACTCTAAAATACGGCGACTTACGGCGTAAATTCCCATACTTACTAGATATTCGTGAATGGGTTTTTCGTTGAAATTTGTCAACATGGAAGAATCGTTTGTTTCTAACACGCCGTAATCCACTTTTTCCTGCCGTTTATGTGCAGAAATCGTAAAAATATTTTTCTCGTTTGCGTGAGTTTCTAGCAAATTTTTGTAGTTCAAATCGGAAAGCACATCGCCATTCATTACCAAAAAATTTTCTGGCAAGTTGTCAACCAAAGTTAGCGGTCCCATTGTACTCAAATATTTTTCCTCCAAAGAATAGTCAATATTTAAGTTCCATTTTGAGCCGTCGCCAAAATAGGCTTTGATTATGTCCGCCTGATGGTTGACAGCCATTGTTATATGCGTAAACCCATAAAAAGCCAGTTGACGCACAATTATCTCCAATATAGGATATTCCCCAATCGGCATAAGCGGCTTAGGCAACGCAACCGTATAAGGTCGCAAGCGTACGCCACGTCCACCTGCCAATATTATCGCTTTTGTCATGTAGCCTCCTTAAACACTAAAACCGTGGGCGCCCGCCTGCCGGCGGGCAGGCTGCCCACACCCGCAAGGACGCGCGCGCCCTTGACCCGCTATTTTATTTTTTGCTATTTTTAGTGTGCACCAACCGTTGAATTGGTTTTCCGTAGGGGCGGATAATATCCGCCCGCATGGCTAAACTGGCGGATATTATCCGCCCCTACGTTTTGCAAACGTAATTTCACAAACACAATTTTGCAAACGCAATTTTTCAAACGCAATTTTGTAAACGCAATTTTTCAAACGCAATTTTGTAAACGCAATTTTTCAAACGCAATTTTGTAAACGCAATTTTTCAAATACAATTTTGTAAACGTAATTTTGCAAACGTAATTTTGTAAACGCAATTTTGCAAACGTAATTTCACAAACACAATTTTGCAAACGCAATTTTTCAAACGCATTTTGCAAATGCAATTTTGCAAACGTAATTTTGCAAATGCAATTTCACAAATACATATTTGCAAACGCAATTTCACAAACAAAATTTTTCAACACCTAATTGCAATTTTCAAAAAACCCTTCATTTTTGCCCATAATACGCCGTTTCGCCATGCTTTCGGAAAAAATGCTTGTTTAACAAATAATCGGGCATTTTGCCATTATTTTTTGCTAAATCGGTAAAATACGCCATTTGTGCAACTTCTTCTAAAACTAGAGCATTTTCCACGGCTTTTTGCGGAGAAGTTCCCCATGTAAACGGAGCATGATGTTTTACCAAAACAGCTGGCAAATAATCGGCATTTTTATTTTTGAACGTTGCCACAATTAACTTTCCTGTGTTTAGTTCGTAATTTTCGGCAACCTCTTTTTGTGTCATGTTGCGCGTGCATGGAATTTTCCCCGAAAAGTAATCGGCGTGCGTTGTGCCTAGCGGATTTATCGGTTTGCCAATTTGCGAATATACCGTTGCCCACCGCGAATGCGTATGTACAACTCCGCCAATATTGGGAAAATTCCTGTACAGTTCCAAATGCGTTTGCGTATCCGAGGACGGATTTAAGCCACTTTCAACAACTTCGCCCTGCATATTTACTACAACCATATCGTCAACTGTCATTTCGGCATAATCCACGCCAGACGGCTTTATTACTACTAAATTTTGCGAGCGGTCAATTCCACTGACGTTGCCCCATGTTAAAGTTACCAAATTATATTTAACTAGCAACTTGTTGGCATCTAATACCGCTTGTTTTAGCTGTTCTAACATAACGAATCCGCTTTCCTTTCCACTTCTAGCATTTTTATGTAATCGTCCATGAAATTTTTGTAATCTTCTATTTCTTCTGCGGTTGGCGTTATTGTGGTGTTTTCGGATTCATTGCTGTCCAAAAATTCCTCCAACGTTTTTGTTTGCTCAAACAAGAAAGCGGCTAACAGAGCGATTCCGTATGCTCCGCCCTCGCTTGCGGTTGTTGTCGTCGTTATTGGCGATTGCATTGCTGCCGCCAATACTTTTTGTGGCAACTCTCCAGATTTGAATATGCCGCCGTGTGCTATAAGGCTGTCGATTTTGATGTTCTCTTTTTGCAAAATTTTCATTCCCATGTACAAAGCGGCAAAAGCACCGTAAATGTTGGCTTTCATAAAGTTGGCAAGATTAAACTTGCTACCAGGTTTTCTCATAAACAAAGGCACGCCGTTTGTTACATTTGCTATGCTTTCGCCAGAAACAAAGCCGTACGAAAGCAATCCGCCGCAATCAGAATCGCCTCGTTCTGCCCTTGCGAACATTCTTTCAAAAAGATAATCTTTATCTATTCGCAAAATGCCGATTGCTTGGGCAATTTCGCCGAAAAGGCTCATCCATGCGTTTATTTCGGATGTGCAATTATTTGTGTGAATCATTGCGACATATTCGCCCATCGGAGTTGTTACAATGTCAATTTCGGGATATAAGTTTGTCAATGGCTTTTCCAAGACAATCATTGCAAATGCGGATGTTCCCGCAGAAATATTGCCAGTGGCTTTTTTTATTGAATTTGTCGCAACCATTCCTGTACCTGCATCGCCTTCAGGTGGACAAAATATTATGTTTGCAAAATTTTCCACATTTTCGGATATTCCCAATAATTCCGCACCTTTTTCCGTTAATTTTCCTGCATTATTGCCCGCAAGCAAGATTTTTGGCAAAAGTTGCGACAAATCTATGTTTGTCAACTGGTCAAATTTTTGCAACATAGTTGAATCGTATTTTTTAGTTTGCTGATTGGTCGGAAAAACGCCAGAAGCATCACCGATTCCCAAAACTTTTTCGCCTGTTAATTGCCAGTGGACATACCCTGCCAATGTTGTAATATAGGCAACTTTGGAAATATGCTCCTCGTTATTCAAAATTGCTTGATACAAATGGGCTATGCTGTAGCGTTTTGGGATATTAAAATTAAACTCCTTGGTTAAAATATCCGAAGCCGCTTGTGTTGTGGAATTTCGCCATGTTCTAAATGGGACGAGCAAATTGTCGTTTTCGTCAAAAGCCAAATAACCGTGCATCATTGCCGAAACGCCCATAGAATCTATTTTGTAATCCTTAAAATCGTTCATTACCGATTTTATGCCTTTCCAAACGTCGGCTAAATCGTACGTCCAAAAGCCGTCCACAAATTGGTTTTCCCAGCCAAAACTAGAAACCTGCAATACTTTTTTGTCAGAATCCACTAAAACCGCTTTAATCCGCGTTGATCCCAACTCTATTCCTAACGAATTTGTTCCCATAAAACCACTCCTTGGTCAATTTTTTTTATTATACCTTAAAAAATTGGATTTGTCTACTTATAAATTTTTTGCTATAATATGTCGGGAGGTAATTATGAAACGTTTTGGAATTTTCGCAAAAGTTTTTTTGTACACTAATTTATTTTTGTTGGTTATTGTCGGCGTTACGATAGCCCTGTTTTATCAGCAATTTACCGCTTTTTATAACGCCCAACAGTTGCAGCGCTTGCAACGAGATTACAGCATTTTATCAGAAAGAATGTTGACCGCCAACCGTTTTGAAATGATAGAAATTGCCCATCGTTTTGCGGAAGGCAACCAAACCTTTATTTTTCGCATTACGGACGACTACGAAAACGTGCTTTTTAGCACACCAGGCGATTCGTTGCAATTTGCAGAACGCACAGTTTTTATAAATATGGGAGGTTACACCTTAATTGCACAAGATCCCGCCGCGCGACCCGAGCAAACGCTGTTCAGCAGAGCAGTTTTGGCAACCATAATAATTTTGTTTTTCAGTGTTATCGGAGCGGCAACTTTTGCGTTACAAATAACTCGCCCAATAAAGCAACTTGTAAAAGATACCGCGCAAATGTCCAAATTATTGCCAGTGGATTCTCCCAAAAAGCGCAACGACGAAATAGGCGATTTATCTTTGGATGTGCATAATATGTACAGCAAACTAAAGGACACAATCGAAATGCTCGAGGACGAAAACATTCGCATAAAAGAACTGGAAGAATCGCAACGTTACTTTTTTTCGGCGGCATCTCACGAACTAAAAACGCCGATTGCCGCAACTAGCTTGGTACTAGAAGGAATGCTCGCAAATGTGGGAGATTACAGCAATCATCCCAAATATCTAAAAGAGTGCATTAAACTAATGGACGAACAAAGCCAAACAATATACGAAATTTTGGAAATTGTCAACCTTGATAGCAATTTCGATTTAACTATCGAAAAATTCAACTTACAAAACATTGTCAACGATTTATTGAAAATGCACACACATTTAATCACGCAAAATATCACGGTGGACATTTCTCAAAATTATTTTTGTTATGCGGACATTCGTTTGCTAAAAAAAGTGTTGTCAAATGTTTTGCTAAACGCAATACAAAACACTCCAAACACAGGCGAAATCAAGATATTTGCTGAATCGGAAAAATACACAAAATCCATCAAGCTAAAAATAACCAACACGGGACAAATAAATTTGGAAAGTTTGCCAAAATTGTTTAATCCGTTTTATCGCACAGGCAAAGCCAACAATCGCAGTGGCAGCAAAACAGGATTAGGCTTGACCATTGTAAAAAAGGCTCTAAATTTGATGCAGCTAAATTTTGGCATTGAAAATTTGCAGGAAGAAGTTTTGTTTTGGGTAATTTTGCCAGAGGAATAAAGTTTGTAATTTTTTGGTGGCAAAAAATTACATTAACAAATAATTTTATATTGCAATTCAAAAAATTTTGTGATAACATAATATTCAGTTGTATTTTGGTTTTATTATTTGCAAAAATGATTGAGAAAGGGCGTTTTTATGGATTGGCTTGATGAGTTTAACAAAAAATTGGCAAATGCAAAGCGAATCGGCATTTTTGGCGGAGCGTTCGATCCCATACATAACGGGCATCTTACGGTTGCGGAATACGCTCGCCATAACTTTAACCTTGATTTTATCTTGTTTATTCCAACTGGAACGCCGCCGCATAAAGGCAAAATCACGTTTAACGAACATCGTTATCTTATGACTTTGCTTGCGATTGCCGATAATCCAAACTTTTGCGTTTCGCGGCTTGAACTTGACCGCACTGGCGAATCCTATACAATAGATACGCTTCGCTCGCTAAAAACCAAAACCGATGCACAGCTGTTTTTTATTATCGGTGCAGATGCAACTACCGAAACTTGGAAAGAATCCGAAAATTTGCCCCAATTATGCCAGTTTATCCGAGTTACTCGACCAGGTTACGCCGCCGCAAATGCTTTCGAAATCCCAGGCATTGATATTTCTGGTACAATGTTGCGCGACCGCATAAAAAATAGCCAGCCAATAAAATATCTTTTGCCAACCGCCGTTGAAAAATATATTTACGATATGCAACTTTACAAACTTGATAAAACTGATAACAGCGACAAAGCCGACCAAATCGCCGAAATTTACACAGCGGTTAAATCGCAAATAAGCGAAAAACGTTTTAGGCACACGCTCGGAGTTGTGCAAACGGCTGTTTTGTTAGCCGATTTTTACGGCGAAAATTTTTATAATGCTCACGTTGCCGCAATTTTTCACGATTACGCAAAAGAATACTCTAACCACGAAATGCTAAACTTGTGCCAACAGTTGCAAATCCCATTGGACGAAATTCAGCAACAAGTGCCAAATATTATGCACGGTGCGGTTGCGGCAAAACTTGCCAACCGTAATTTTGCCATTACCGAAAAAATTATTTTGCACGCAATCGAAAACCATACAATCCCAAAACCGCCGCTTTCGTTGCTAGACAAAATAATCAAAATTGCCGATAATACAGAGCCAAACCGCCAAAATTTTTCGGGACAAATAACTTTGCACGAATTGCGTAAACTTTCAAAAATAGACTTGAACAAAGCAACAATATCTGCTATAATAGGAGATATGGAATATACAAAACGTAAAGGACAGCTACTGCATCCATTAAGTACCGAGGTTTTGCAGTATCTGCAAAAGGAGGGATAATTTTGCCCGATTTGTTGCAAGCTGCCAAAACGGCGGCTTCGGCACTAGATCAAAAATTTGGCAAAAATATTGTTATTTTAGATATTAGCACAATTTCTATCATAGCAGATTATTTTGTTATAACCGAAGCGGGAAATCCCAACCAGATTAACGCTATGGTTAGCGGCGTAGAAGAAGATTTAGCCAAAATTGGCTTATCCTTGCGCCACATTGAAGGGCTACAACACGGCGATTGGATTTTAATGGATTTCGGCGATATTATAGTGCATATTTTTAATGAAGAGAGTCGTGCCTTTTATGACCTTGAACGCACTTGGCGAGATGCTAAAATTATCGACTTGCCAACAAATAACTAATTTTTATCACGAGAGGATTGAACGAAAATGGAAAAATTGAAGATTGGGTATTTACCCATTACTGACCACCTAATTTTAGGATTGACCAAAAACAAAGTTGACAAAGGGCTTGAACCTGAAACTCCCGATTTTGAGATGGTTCAAAAAGGCGGTTGGAACGAAGTCGGCGAAGCCTTAATACATGGCGAAGTTGACATGGCTTTTATGCTTGCTCCGTATGCAATGGATTTATTCTATGCCAAAAACAAGCTAAAGTTACTGCTATTAAGCCACCGCGACGGTAGCATAATTGTTACCAACAAACGTGCCAACATTAACAGCATAACTGATTTTAAGGGAAAAACTGTGCTTATTCCTTACCAAGCATCTATGCACCACGTAATTTTTCACAAAATGTTAGCAGCCGAAGGCATGACAATGGGCATAGGAAAAGACGTTATGACAGAAGTTGTTGCACCTGGGCAAATTCCAATGTTTATTGAATATGACCAAGAAGGCTCAATAGGCGGCTACATAGTTGCCGAACCGTTCGGTACAGTAGTTGTAAACGCTGGACACGGCAACGTTCTTAAATTGTCTAACGATATTTCTCCATCGCACTTGTGTTGTGGCGTTGTTGTCCGTGAAGAAGTTTTAGAGAAAAACCCCGAAACTATTCAAGCCTTAATTACCTCGTTTGTAAAATCGGGAAAAGAAGTAAAAACCGACAAAGCTGGTACACTCAAAACTGCTATCGATTTCCTCGGTCAATCGGATGACGTTGTTCGCACCATTCTCGAAGACACCCACGACAGAGTATCGTACGAACATTTAATGCCTACTTTAGAAATGTTAGAAGAGGCTCAAAATTATTTGGTAGATACAGTTAGCGTTCCCGCACTTTCTGGCAAAATTGACGTTGAAAAATTTGTTGATTTAAGTTTTGCAAAGGCTGCCAACGCAAACTAATAAATGAAAGTTATTGTTACGGCGAATACTCATTTTTATAATGATTCATTCGCCTTTTTTTGCTGAAAATAAAATTTTGGATGGGCGAATATACTCGAACAACTTAAAAATAGACTGTTGTAGAAAAACGGGCGAATATTATCTAGTGTGGGTAAAAATGTATAAAGGAAAAAACGGGCGGATAATAATCCCGCCCGTTTTTACGCAAAATTTTGCTTTATTTATAATGTAACCCCATATTTTTAAGAGTTTGGCTTATTTTCGCAGGGTTCGAAAGCGATAATTTTTGCAACTGTACCATTTGCTGGTCAAATTTATCGTAATCGCGCAATACTGGCGCAGCCAACCATATTTTATTATGATGCGTTAGCTGTAAATTGGATTTTTCCTCTGGTAAAATTAACTCTTCGCTTAACTTTTCGCCTTTGGGTAAATCGGCGTAAAGTATTCTTATATCTTTGTCGGGACGATAGCCAGAAAGCCGAATAAGTTTTCGTGCCAAACCGTCAATATTAACTGGCTTTCCCATATCTAATATAAATATGTGGGCATTGTTGGCTGGGTTTACCAAACTTGCCGCTTGCAATACAAGTTGACAAGCCTCGGAAATCGTCATAAAAAACCGCTCAACTTTTTTTCCGTATACTGTAACGGGCCCGCCATGTGCAATTTGCCGTGTAAACTTGGGAATTATACTTCCGTTGCTGTTTAGCACGTTGCCAAATCGAACGGCACACAGCAGAGTTTTACTGGTGGACAAATTTAACGCTTCTCGCTGCAGGACAATTTCGGTTACACGTTTTGTTGCACCGTAAACATTAGTCGGACAAACGGCTTTATCACTGGATATTAGCACAAATCGTCCAACTTCGTTTGCTATTGCGGCTTGAATCACGTTCAAAGTGCCGAAAATGTTGTTTTTTACCGCTTCCGCTGGGCTGTCTTCCATTGTGGAAACGTGCTTGTGTGCCGCCGCATGAAACACAACATCTGGCTTAAACTCGGCGAAAATCTCGTGCATTCTTGCAGCATCCCTAATAGAGCCTACTCGGAAAATAATTTTACTTTTGCTTAACTTTTCCGATAATTCTTGCACTAAATTAAATGCGTTGTTTTCGTAAATATCCACGATAATTATTGAGGCGGGATTATATTTCAAAATTTGCCGACATAACTCGCTGCCGATCGAACCGCCGCCGCCAGTTATGAGAATTTTCCCGTTTTCGATGTATGCCTGTATGTTGGCTGTGTCCAATTTTACCTCGTCGCGGTGCAAAAGGTCGCCTATATTTATTTCTCTGGGATTATTAGAAATTGAGTCGTCCATTTCGCCAATCGGCGGAACCATTGTCAAGCGACAATCTGTGTTTGTGCAAACTTCCAAAATGTTTCGCAAAGTTGCATTATTTGCACTCGGCATTGCAACAGTAATTTCGTCCACTGCATACGCCGCCGCAAGATACGGAATATCGGCGATTCCATTCGCAATGCGAACGCCCATAATGTGTGCATTATGCTTGGCGGGATCATCGTCCACAATGATAACTGGCAATTTTTCCCGTATATGGCTGTGTATCATGCTATGAACCAAATTATAGCCGTCGTTGCCTGCGCCGACTACCATTACTCGCTTTAGCCCCGCTTTACTGCTTATCATGTAGCCAAACGTAACTACAATCCGCCGCAAAATGCGTTCGCCCAACCGAGATGTCGCCACTAAAACGAACAAAATAAACCACGCAACCACAAAAACTCGGCGCGGCAAAATCGCCAAATTAGATATTACAAATAAATCCACCAAAAACAAAAACAGCACGGTAATAAAACTTGCTGCGAAAATCTTCAAAAGTTCGTCTAAACCAGCATAGCGCCACAACTGGCTGTACAGCTTAAATGCCGCCAAAACAAGAAAATTAGTAATTGTCGCAACTAAACAAATCCACAAAAGCCAGTACCAAACATCAGTAGGTATACTTTGCGGTTCGCGCATTTCGCCAGGGATAAGCCCGCTGTACCACAACGCAACAGCCATAATAAACGCTAGCGTTATAAACAAAATATCGCAAATTATCAATAAAATTTTAACTCGTTCTCGCTGCATAATTCCCCCAAATTCTGTTAATTGCAAAACCTAATCCAATGATAATCCAAAACATCGGCGTTGACGAAACCGTGCTGTCTGTTGATAACGAAGACACCGAAAACGCCGAAACCGATGCCAAAAGTCCCAACCGCAACCAAAAGCTAATCTTATCACGCTTTTTGTCGTGGTTTATTAAAGATATAAATGTGGTAATTATATAAAATCCGAAAAGTCCAATCAGTGCAAGTGCCGAAATAACGCCCGTGGTTACAGCCGTTTGCAAGTATAAATTGTGGGCTTTGTCCACTATCATGTGCGAATTGCCGAAATATCGCAACTTGCTAACCATATCGTGGTTTGGAAAAAGCAACACAAAAGTATCTGAACCTTGCCCAATTAGCAACGATTGCGGCAACATAGGAATCGTCCGCGAAAAAATGTAACCTCTATTCGAACCCCACGTTTCCCAACCTTCAAAGCCAAATGCAGGAATCGGCTCGTTTGGATTGTACAAAACGCTATCTCGGTAAACCATGTGCAAAATATTATCGTCATTGAACATTAAAGGGATTCTTTGGTACATATAAAGGTTAAACTGCCGCAAAATTGTAGTTGACGTAATGCCGCTCGTGGGAAATTCATATAAATATGTGTATATTGTTTCTCCGTCTGGGATAAGTTCCTCGGTTATGGTTGGCTCGATGATTGTGCCGTCCGCCAACTGAACCTGCGGCACGCCCGGCAATACAGGAAAAGTTACAGTATAATTGACAGTTACCGCTCCTGCTCGCCTTGTAACTGCCATTTGATTATCTGTAAATTCAATTTCTATGTTTGGTGCATTAGATGGCTCAAAAATTGCGAATATTCTTTCCATTGTAAACCTAATATCGCCAGATAAATTTGTGCCAAAAGTTGCGATAATTCCGCCGATAATCGCTACTGCAACAATTAGCGACATTGCAACTTTTTTGACTTTGGTAAGTTTGCCAAAAATTAAAAAATTTGTTTCTTCTGGTTGCTCGTTTTCGTCCGTTTTGCCCATTTCGCCCGTTTTATTATTGCTACGCAAATGATGAACTAGCAAAGTTAAGGCAATCATTCCAACGGCGGCAGTTGCTCCAATAAGACCGCCAACCGAACGGCTACCAACAACGCCCAAAGTCATTAAACCGCCAGCTAAAATAAATAATGCTCGCAAAATTTTATTTTGAAAATAAATTGCCGCCGCAAACAGCAACGGAAACAACATTGCCGTAACCAAGCCGAAAGTGTTCGGGTTAAAATTAGTACCGTACGACATACTAAACAAAATGCCCATTCTGCCCCAAATTCCGAAAACTAGCCAACTAGCAAACTCGGTAGCAAAAAAATCCATGTTGATAAACTGGCTAAATCCAATAGCTCCCATAACAAGCGAAGAAGCCATTAAACCAACCAAAATAACTTTAACGCTAAAGTCGTCTTTTACGTGAAACATTGCAGATATAAATATCGTCATATAAGCAAGTTGCACAAAAAGCCCTTCGCGCCTATCGGGAACGCCCCACAACGCCGTTTGCGTGTACGCACTAAACAAATTAGAAATTATCACAAAAAATAAATATACTAAAACCATTATAATAACAGGATTTTTTACCAATTTTGATGCACCAATTTTTAGCTGTGCAAAATCGTTGCCACTTATAACAAATTCTGTCAACGCATGAAAAGCCAAAAGTCCAGCACAAAGCATTAGCACCCAAGATTTATGAAACGAAAAAACATCGCTTACGTGCGTGTTGTTATTGTGAAACATTGCCAATTCGGGAGCAACCGCAACCGAGGCATTTCGTACAATAATCGGCACTATTGCAACCACCACAAATAACAAAATTTCCGACCATTTTATTCTTCTCAAATTTTTATCCATTTATTTGTAACCTCGTACTAATTACGCCAATCAGCAGTTAGCGTTTGATGTTTGCCGTAGTGGCGGACTCGCTTGCGGGCGGGCAGGTAATATCCGCCAGTTATGGCTTGCGGGCGGATATTATCCGCCCCTACACTTTTTATCAAATGTAATTTTTCAACTGTTGATTTTGCATTATTTAATAAAAAATGCGGGTCACCTGCCCGTCCGGCAGGCGGGAGGGCGCGCGCGTCCTTGCGGGGTGTGGGGCAGAGCCCCACGGTTTTGCAGTTGGT
>JGI24700J35501_10930518_pt1 | contig 14949 bp, 9 predicted proteins | sample TergutTh196P1_FD_35501 | JGI IMG/M metagenome (IMG submission 35501)
GAGAATTCCACGTACCGAATGTGTAGAAAATTTAATACTTGTGATAGTTTATTATGTGTAAATGTTAGAATACGCGACATAGTAGTTTGTCAATTTTACACTATTTTCTACTATTTCATTACAATGCATTTTAAGCCCACGTAAATAAATCGCTCTTAAATTTTTTGAAAATCTAGCCCATTATGAGGAACGGTGAAAAATATTTAGTAGAGCCAGACAGTCCACAGATGGAAATATTATAGAAGACAGAAAGGATGCACTCTGAATGCCTGATAACTAAGGCAGAAATACAGACACACTCACAATATGCAGTACTTTTATAGTTGACAGGAGTAAGAAATGTTCTGCACCTCGTCAACAGTGCAAAGGAAACCCACTGCTGCATTTTGATAGCAAAACTGAACAATTTATATATGTGACAGATAAGTCAAAGTCGACAACAGTGAAAAGGAAACATGTTTTTCCTTTTCGTGACAACAATGTTTAAAACAACTCACCACAGTGTAACGTTTGCAGGCAACATTTTGCCTGCAAACAAGAGGACGGGCAGGTCTACTGTGGGCTTCGAATTTTCCGCCGTCTTAAGTTCCGTTTGACTCACCTTCATATGTGAGAATTTTATTATTCTTGATAGGCAGTGTGGTTTTTGGTGTTCTGGAATTTGGTGTCAAGTAGTAAGTCTAGATAGGTTCAACGTGTTAGAAAAACTTCCGAAAATGTTACACGTGTCTACAAACTTATCTGTTATCACATTCTAGAAGACCGCTGTGTTCTAAACACATAAGATTCGCGTTACCTCGGAGGTGGGCCTTAATATTGGGTCTCATCAGATGTAATTCAGTGCTGCTTTTTACATTCTTACCATCATTCCAGTGTAACATGTGGACCAGCGTCAAGCGTGAAGCTCGAAGAAGCACACCCATTCATGTAATATAACTGTACCTGGATGACCAGTGTCAGGTCTGAGAAGCCCCAAGTCTCAGGAAAAATATTTTTAATGGAAGCATCCTCTGAAGAAATGTAATGCACATGATAACGGTAAAGGATCGCGCTTACAAACTGGACATTGTGCTGTTGATAGTAGCCCTTTAGATACATAGAATTACGTCTGAGCCCTGTTGCTATTTCAGTACTTACAGCGTACCTAATATAACAAATATGATACCGAAAAGCGATATTGTTTATGGACACTTTTTCCGATATCGATGTGCAAGTATGAAAAGACCTCAAACTAGAAACCTCATTTATTGAACTACGATTGCTAATTTGTTGCTAAAAATGAACTCCCCAGTTTACTGTTATATAAAAGCCGACGGCGTTTAATTTCTTCATAATTTTGTACAGATTTTCTTTGTTCTTTTTGACACCAACCGTGTTGCATTGACGAGTGCTTTGCAGTTTTGATTCTATGTTGTAGGAGGAGAAAAAAGGATTTAGAAGGGAGTGAAATGGGTAAACTTCTAGGATTTTTCGTGCTTGGAGCAAGATATTTTGTTCCAAATTTGCAATATTTGAGTACCTTTTCCTACATAGTAAAAGGAAAGTGAGAAAATGAAGTGACGAAAATGACGCAAGGTCTAGATTAAGGAGGAATATATTTGTTAAATACATTAATGTATATAACAAATATATTAATATACATTAATGTGTATACTTGAGTGACATTGACACCTGACAGAAGATAGTAATTAGCTTAAATAAATTTTAGCCATTAGTATTAAAAACAAGGGATGTGCACTGTCAAAAATCGATGTTACCAGTTACTTCCAAAGACGTAAAAGGAATTCATCTCGTAACTTCAATTATTTGAAACCATGAGCAGGAAGGACTTGAAATATTTTCACACAACAGAAGCAAATATAGTAACGTAAGGAAGGACAGGTGTTTTCCAGAAGGTGAAAGTCATTCCCTAGACCAAGTAATTTTCCATCTTCTATGGAATCCAAATTTTCATTCCCGTGTTTACAAACTCAAACACAGACTTTAACCTGAGTACCAAAATGGAAGCCGCAAACAAATATATTGTTTCTATAAATATTATAAATAATATTTTATATTTTAGATAATATTAAAAACGTGCGTCCTATTTTTGGGCACGTTTGCAAAATTGTGAAAATCGGCTGTTAGCTCGTCATGCCTGTCTATCCGTCCGCTTAAACAAATCTGCTCCCACTGGGCAGATTTTCATTAAATTTGAATTCGAATAATTTTTTTCGAAATTCTTTCGCCAAAATTCACGTTTCGTCAAAATATAAGAATAGCGGGTACTTTACATGAAGACCAATATACGTTTTTATCAAACTCGCTCAGTTATTCTTGGAATGAGAAATGTTTCAGTCGAAAGTCTTAAAAAAATTAAAACAAGTTTTAATTTTCAATAACTTTTTTTTAATCGTGCCTTTTGTGACATAAGGTGGAGAAATATTGTAGAGCGGGGTGGGCCACAGTTGATAGCATGACGCATATGCATTGCATGCTGGATACCTAACGCTACAAACACACCCTGACAATATGTAATGTTTATTGCTTTGGCACAACAAAAATATTTGCATGAACGCTCCTCAGCATTCCATTGTACGAACATTGCCTGCTGTGTTTAAGATTAATTCCAGTTTTTGTCATCCACTCAAATTCTATTTCAGATTTTGCGATCACAAATTAAAATTTATTTTTCATCCTACCCATACGTCCTACATGACAATCACATCCCATCCCTTCTGATTTCCTCACCTTAACACACTCCAGCAAAAGAACAGTAATGGAGACGTGCTGGAGCAGCGCATGAAATTACGTGTGATAAAGCATCTTCGAAAAAGATGACACTTTCTTTGGGGAATATTCTTTTTGTGCAAAGTAAAATAAAGACACCTATGGCAGTCCGAAGACTTCCTTTTGTATTCGGTTTGATGGCGCAGTCTAATTTGGGTCTGGAATGTATTGCGACATTTGTTACGGAGGAAAATCTTACTCTGCCTTAAAATAAATTAACTATAAGCAACATTTTATAAGAGATACGATAATAATAATAATAATAATAATAATAATACAGATAAAATGTTTTAGGTTTTATTCAACAAATGTAATCTGTTCTTAAGCATCAGTTCCAACGACTGGTCTTATCATGTGTCATACCGCCTGGTCTTGTCCGTGGCTTTTAAAGAACATCCTGCCTTCATTTTTAGGACAGCTGTGCACAGGTTGAGAAGGTGGCGTGTTGCTGCTTGTTGCTTGTCGAATGGGGCCGTCTTCTTCAGATGGAGTTTGTGTTCTTGGTGTGGGGCTTTCCTTTGTTCTTGATGACATTGTATCTTACAATAAAACACTAATTTTTCCTCCACTCATTACCATTTTGTCATAGCAGAAGACGGAATTGATGTTATAACAGCGCATCTTGTTGCACTTTCAGCGAAACAGTGGCTTGTATTCTTGTTTCCAGCTCATAGAGAATCGTCATTGCGGGGGTAAAGCAGTAAATGTTAGTCTTTACAGGCTTCATAACCTTCATGGTACTTTGCACTGTGGTTATGAGAATATCAACAGAAATATAACTGTATCATTCAAATATATCTGCTTTGATTTTTCATTCTGGTTGTTGTCTGTGGTGACTTCTAGAACGGGGTCCTCCTGTTGCTATCCAGTACGTTCCTCTTGACGTGACCAGTTCATATTCCATGTTGAGTCCATTGCGGGTTTCTGGACCGGTCAGTAGATTTCCTCAAAGCCGTGCCGTCTAAGCGCTCGTAAAGCCGCATTACCTGATGGATGTTAAACCTCGCACTTGCAACACATCAGAATCTGGCACCATGCTTCTTCTCGAGGCATAATCTGTGGCGTTGGCCACCGTTATCGGGAAAACTTTGGAGGAATGTTAGTCGTGAACACGGATGTGAACAAACCACTGCATTAGACCAGTCCGGAGCTGTTAAGCGTCGACTTTTGTCAAGATATGACATGACTGTAAGAGAGAAGATTGTGACTTTGTCAGTGTTCTAAGGTACTAAGCTTAGAGCAAAGGAGTTAGGGTTTTCTTGACCCTAATTGCAGGGAGTTTTACTGTCACCTGGTTTAAGCCAGTAACATAAAAACCCAAATCATGGGGTCCAAGAACGTATCTACAGAAGATGTATTAACAAAGGGATGTCAGATATGTGCCTTCATGAGCTTGTCTTACTTGGAGAGTGTAAGTTGAAATGGTGTATGGTGCAATTGTCCACGTCATCTTTATTCAAACTCTGTTCGGCAGAACACTCGCCTTCTGCAGGAGACGTTTAGATGTTCTGTAAGCAAATTTCATTTAAAATGAAAATGGTAACTATAATTTTCACTACAATGGCATTCTTTCCTCCCATTATTTGTACTCTATTGTACTGAACTGTACTATCCTGAACTGTGCTGTACTCTACTGTACTGTACTGTACTGTACTGTAGTGTACTGTACTGTACTGTAATGTACTGTACTGTACTGTAGTGTACTGTACTGTAATGTACTGTACTGTATTGTACTGTACTGTACTGCACTGTACTGTATTTTACTGTACTGTACTGTACTCTACTATACTGTACTGTAGTGTACTCTACTGTACTGTACTGTACTGTATTGTACTGTACTGCGCTGCACTGTACTGCACTGTATTGTATTGTACTGTACTGTACTGTACTATACTGTACTGTAGTGTACTCTACTGTACTGAACTGTACTATCCTGAACTGTGCTGTACTCTACTGTACTGTACTGTACTGTACTGTACTCTACTGTACTCTACTGTACTGTACTGTACTGTACTGCACTTTACAGTGTTGTACTGTACTGTACTGTACTGTACTATACTGTACTGTAGTGTAATCTACTGTACTGTACTGTACTGTACTGTACTGTAATGTACTGCACTGTACTGTATTGTACTGTACTGTACTGTACTGTACTATACTGTACTGTACTGTAATGTACTGTACTGTACTGTATTGTACTGTACTGTACTGTACTGTACTGTACTGTGCTATACTGTACTGTACTCTACTGTATTCTACTGTACTGTACTCTACTGTACTCTACTGTACTGTACTGTACTGTACTGTACTGTACCGTACTGTGCTGTGCTGTACTGTACTCTACTATACTGTATTGTACTGTACTGTACTGTACTGTACTGTATTGCACTGTACTGTACTGTAATGTATTGTATTGTACTGTACTGTATTGTACTGTGCTGTACTGTACTGTACTCTAATGTACTGTACTGTAATATACTGTACTGTACTCTACTCTACTGTACTGTACTGTACTGTACTCTACTGTACTGCTCTGTGCTGTACTGTACTGTACTGTACTGTACTCTACTCTACTGTACTGTACTCTACTGTACTGTACTGTACTGTACTGTACTGTGCTGTACTGTACTGTGCTGTACGTAACAAGCGCTGAGCTATTCCCAAGTCACGAGTACAAAATTTTGTTTCTCGTTATGTTTCCTTCAATATTTTATTTAAATAGCACGTGCCGTAAAACGATTACTTTATTTTTGCACTCTAAATTAAGCTTTCACTCCACAAGGTGTCCGTGAAAATTCATATTTAGAATAAGGGGGTCCACATGTAACAAGATTTTGAAAACCAATGCTACGTATAGTCGACGATGTTGTATTTTTCTTTGCGAAATCAGGATCCCGGAGTCTGCAGTGGGAACAGGTGTCTAGTAAAGTAGTAAAGTTTTAGGGCTTTTAGAAATAAAATAATACAGGAAATAATGTTTATTGTAGTTTGCCTTTCAAGGTTTCTAATGCTGCTGAAGTTCAACGTATTGACGGGTGTTAGACGCCACTTTTTCCAAACCCTCTTACTTGTTTGTCGATCGCACAGGAACATAGTGGCTCCACTATGGAAATTCCTCTTCCTTGCTGGGTTTGTTCCTGTAAGTGGTGGCAGATACCTCGGCGTCGTCGAAAGAATTTGTCTTTTCCTTCAAACAGCGGGTATTGATAGAAGGTCTGATTGTGCAGGTACTCTAGTCGGATTAATAGATTGGGGATCTGCCTTTCCGAAGATCATTGAACGTAACTTAAGCAGCTGAGCGCCGGTGAAGAGCTCTAGCGTGAGCTGGAAGAAATCCTAGTATTCCAGATTTTGACTGGTGCCTCATTTTGTCCGTTGAGAAGGCTGCATGATGAGGTTTCACTCGTAACCATCACATGTTGCCGTCGAAGAAAAACGACACAGTCTCATGATACTGAAGAGAGCTGATCTTTCGAAGTCTATGAATGGCTTTATGCTTGAAGAACCAGACTGAAAATTGACGTTTATAATCCAGCTTTCTTAGCACTTGACACCCATGAGCTCGGCTGTAGCAACTCGCTTCTCTATTGTATGAATTAATATGACACAAAAGAAAATGTGGCCAATGAATAAATCGAAATATAATGTTCGATGGGAATGTAGATTAACAAATTCATCCAATGCCACGATATAGTCGAAAATAATCATCCTGAAGGAATAGAATAGATTATACAGGCAGGTTGAAAGTAAGGTCCTCGGGAAACGGCAGTGAAGCAGATCCCTGTTCGGGCCAATGGGAAAAGTGAACAGGGAACCTGATGACAGAAATGGAAATACTATTATTATCCTAGGCGAAACCCTTCTGCCTACCTTTACTTCACGGTCTGCATAAGAGGGTTGCACGACCTACTTAGCATGAGCCCCTCCACCCTGTTCATAGTGGAGTGTAGCCAGGTCTCATGGCTTTTATTAAAATCCGGTCCCTGGGCATAGATTTCTTCTCCAGGATGTTCGTTTTCACTAAGCAGGATGTGATGCTCCAGGTCGACGCTATGTTCTGTCACGTTCAAATTCTCGGTTAATGCATTCGGATAAGATGGTGTTGATCAATGTAACTTGTTTGAATGTAGAGATCAGTTTGCCCATTATAAACCTCAGCAAACTTACAGGGGATGCTACAGATACCTGGTTCTAGTTTCTGGCCACCTCCGGAGGGGTTTTCTTTCAACTTAGCTATTTGACCTACCACGTTTATATCATACATACGTCGACCATGAAGAAGGTAGCAGCAAGTTTCTGGAAAATATTGTTACCTGACGATAAGAGTAGGTGTAATCACAATCCAGACGAAAAATGAGTGAATGTACACGTCAGGACAATCTGAAATTTTAAAAAAATTAGTGATTTTAAAAGACGTATTATTGCTGCTGCTGCTGCCAGCACTACTACTATTTCTACTAGTAATTATAATAAGGAATTAAATTGAGTTACTTATCCATTTACGTAATGATTCAATATCCTAATGGCCAGTTAGCAAGAAAACACAAACGCAGAAAGGCAGGAAAAAATGAAGGGAAAAAACAGCCAGGAACAGAAAGGAAAATATAGAAAACATCATTAATATTAATTTAAATTAAAAGTCATAATTCAAAAGGAAAGAATAAAAAGATTATAAACCATTATACTTGGTGTAATGTACCAGAGCTTTTTCTTGTGGTGGTAGCCAAAGGTACGGCTTTCCGGTACATTTGTTGAAGGTGATCGTGAATATTATAAGTTAAGAAGTTAAAAAATTAAATCTTATTTACTGTTTTTGTTCCAGCAATATTATCTCAAAGTGAAACAACATCAACAAATTTTTCTTGTTTTTAATGCGAACACAAAAAGGCATTTTTAATGTACCTGCTGTCATGGAGTCAGCACTGGCATATTTCATGTTTTTTACAAAGACATGTATCGTTGCCCACGATCAGGATATTGTACAGACAACAACTTAACAAAAATAATAAAACAATAATATTACTTAAACTTACTAAAAATACCTCATGAAGACGTACAAAGTGAGTTCGGATCTTCAACCCTTATCTAGACCGGCTTTTGCCAAACTGTTTCAGTTGACGTAGGATTACTCATTGGTCTCAGAGTGGAACGTCACGTATTCACATTCAAGGACATCTGATCTCTGTCTCAAACTACAGTTTATCGCGTTTTATAATGAAGAATTTTAACCAGTATTGATTATAGAGTCTGAATAACGCAACACTTTTGAATATTAATTATTCGTTATATTTTGCTACATGTTTCGACCAACTTACACATGGCCATTATTAGGTAGTCTTAAAAATAGGTAAAAAAATGTGTTTTCTAGGAAGAGACTTTCCCTTAACAAACAATGAATGTAGTATTTTAGTAACTTTTTATTATTAAATATAGTTGAATAATAGTAATTTTTATTGTAAATAGGGCTTAAAACTAAACGAAATTCTTATTTTATAATTATTATCATTTTACATTTTTGAACAATATCCAAGTTACTAAAATGTTATATCCACTGACTAAAGGGACGGTCTGTTCCTAGGAAACACGCTTTATTTTTATGTGTTTGTACCACTACCTGCTGATGGCCGTTTAAGGCGGCCGAAACATGTTGTAGCAAAATATATGAACATATAATATTCGCAGGGTTTTGTTTGTTTTTCCGAGTTTATAATCAATATTTATTTGATAAACACTACAGGATGATGGTACCTAAATTAGAAATGTTAACTTTTTAAAATAAATTTAATTTGTGTTACACAAAGGAAAATTGTGCAAAAAAATTTGACACTACTCTTGAAGTTTTTTTCAACTTCTGTTTTGTAGTGAATAACACTTACGTGCTTCGTTATTTGAATTCACGCCTTACGTCTTGGGGACATACACGAAATGTCAGTTCACAAGCACAGTTCTAATGGAAATATGGAAGGTAGAATATAAACAATGTATTTAAAATAAATTCCGTCCCACAGACCACAAATTGTGCCCGAAATTACTATAACATTTGCGATACGTATGTTTCGATTTATTATTATTATTATTATTAGTATTATTATTATTATTTATCCATTAACAGTGCAGAAATATTTCAATATTAAAAGTTTTTGGACGCTTTGAACTATTTCAGATTAGTCTAATTTAAACACTACGAACATTTCATGCAGAACACGTGTGTATGCTATTGGAAACTTCACGATAAAAGGGCCCAAAAAATATGATGCTTTCACTGTTAACTGTGTTGGTGAAATGAATGTGTAAAGCAGCCGATAAACCATATAGACGGGTCTCACGTACATTTACTGTCTGTGTCCACACACTATAATTGCGCCCGAATATAACAACAATACACAAAAAGTATAAGCGCTTTTCATCCATATGAATAAACAAGTAAGGCAATATCGTATGAGTCTTTGTTGCTTATATATAAAATTCAGCGTACTGGAAATCATTTAAGGGTGTTGGACTCTGGATATATCAGTTGCAGGCTTGTCACTAGCACTGCAAATATAAACGCAAGTTATAGATAATTATAGACAATTGCTAAACAATATTCTAAAAGTTGTAGCATATTCATTGCACAACTCCATCCGATTTCTTGACCATTTCAGTTATTACTAGTTTCACAAGAAGACAAATCTATTGCTTGTATTTTCATGGGTACTTATTTACTTACTTACTTACTCCATTGAATAAAGTCTTTTTGAGAAGAAACCGGTTATCAGCCAGTCAAGAAATTCCCCGCTTTTTATGCAACAGGAAAGTTCATTATCATTTTTACAATAGCCAGTCTCCTGTCCCTATCCTGAGCTAGATCAATTCAGCCCTCTCCCCATCCCGTTTCCTGAAGATCCAACTTAATATTATCCTCTCATCTATGTCTTGGTCTTCCAAGTGTTCTTTTTCACTCAGGTTTTCCCACCGAAAAATTGTATGCACTCCATAAGTGCTACATGCCCCGTCCACCTCATTCTTCTCAATGATCGACCGAATCATATTTGTTTAAAAGTACAGATCATCAAGCTTCTCATTATGTAGTTTTCTCTACTCCCCTGTTAAATCCTCGTTCTTAGGCCCAAATATTCTCCTCAGCGCGCTATTCTCAATTCTAGATTATGTTCTGGAATTTTTCATTGACAAAATCCTTCCGGCCACACTATGGCGCCTGGGTCGACTCAGCCTTTAACAGAAATGAGTACAAGCAATATTTCCTGAAGAGGGGGTAAAGAGAGCCGGTACATAAGGCTGACGATCTTCCCACATTCGTGCGCCGATTGTCTTGAAATCTGGGAGCCTCACCCTCCTGAAACCTTCAGGGCCTGTCCAGGCCTCTAGAGATATTGTTGTACTTTTACTCTATCCTCAAAAACCCTCACCCTACGTTCCTCCCGCAATGTGAGTGACTAAATTTCACATCCATACAAAACAGAAGGCAAAATCATATTTCTGTATATCTTAATATTTATTTTTGTTTAGCAAACTGTAAGACAAAAATTCTGCACCGAATGATAACAGACATTTCCTGACTTCAATCTGCTCCTAATTTCTTCCTGAATAGAATTTAGTTTCGTTATTTTTTTTCCGGTTTATTGCTGTTCCAACCATTCAAAAGAACCACTATCTTCTTTATATTGTGTCTTCGTCCTGCATTCTGATCTCGAGAGATTAATTTCTTACTTACTTACTTATTTACTCCATGGAGCAGAGTTCTTCTTGAGAAACTAACTGGTTCTGCAGCTAGTCAAGAAATTCCTCGCATTTTATGGAACCCGAAAGCTCATTACCATACTCACAAGTGCTCACCACCTCTCCCTATCCTAAGCCAACTCCATCCAGTCCCCACAACCCCCTCCCACTTTCTGAATATCCATCTTAATATTATCCTCCCATCTACGTATGGGTTTCCCCACTGGTTTCTTTACATTACCATGTACTTTGTTTTATCATCATTTACTTTTAGTCCATTCACCTTACTAGCAAATACTACAGACTTTTTTTCTGTACACTATGTGCGCTTCCGCCCAATATATTAATAATATCAGCGTATACCAAAAGCTGATATGTACCATTTAATTTCAAGCTATCCTGGTTTACCTAAACCCTCCTAATGGCATAATCTAAAGCAAAGTTGAAAAGCAATGCAGATAATGTATCTCCTTGTTTCAAACCATTCCTAATAGGAAAAACGTCAGACAAATGTTTACCTACACGGACTTTGCTTTAGGTTTCATTCAGACACATTTTTATTAGCCTTACCAGTTTCATGGGGGTACCAAACTGAATAAGAATATAATACAATACCTCCCTCCTAACTGAATCATAAACTTTCTTGAATTCTATAAAGGACTGATGCACTGCCTCAATAATTTCTCTTTTTTCTTAAGTATTTGACGAATGCAGATTAAATGATCAGTAGTTGATATGTTGTGTCGAAATTCACATTGATGGTCCCCAATTATTTCCTCTGCATACGGAGTTGGCCTTGACATTAAGATACTGGATAGAATTCTGTATGTTCACAACAAAGTGATATGTCTCTAATTAATAGAGTCTGTTTTATCACGGTTTTTATAAATACGTACAATGATCGAAACTTCCACTCAGTTAATTCCTCCTTATTCCAAATATAATTAATAAGTTCATAGATTTTATAGCGAATTGTTCTACCCCATGGTTTAATCAGTTCTGCTGCGATTCGATCAATACCTAGTGACTTGTGTCTCTAGGTTTTCAATAGCCATCTTAAAATAAAATTCTCTCGGATCAGACACTAGTGACTCTGCTGTATATATTTTTCTCTGCCTAATATTATTAACCCCATGTACATTCAATAGCCGAGAGAAATTGTTCCTCCACCTAGCCAAAATACTCTGGCAGTGCTTAACAAAATCACCCTTCTCATCCTTTAGTATGTTAGTTCTAGGTCGGTAACCCTGATTAAAGTCATTGTTACCCATACACAAGTCTCTGATTTTTTTACCTTCTTTTCAAATTTGTTTCAGATATCCTTTCTTCTTGTTCCTGAAATGCCAGCTAGCTGCATGTCTACATTGTTTAGATTATCTGAATTGCTTTGTTTTGGATTCTGTAACCACTGCTTTTTAGCCTATTTCCTTTGATTTAAAAATGGTTAAAATTCTTTATTAAACCTTTGTTTATGCTGCTTCATTTCATACTCAGCTACACTTCATGTAGCTGAGGGTTTTATATTCTCTTTAATGTATTCCCAAGGTCTATGTATGTCCTCGCTACACTTAAGTTCTGCAAAGCTGCGAAAAACTTTGAGATATCAATCTGATGCTCTTTCCTAAGCTCCATCTTTCTACATCAAACTTCTGTGATGCTTGTTTAATTACTGCCAATTTTACCCTAACATTTGTAACCACCAGATAGTAATCACTATTACAATTAGCTCCCTTGAAAGGTCGTACATCGAGTATACTCTAATGCCATTTCCTATATATCAATGCGTGGTCAATCTGATTGCAAATTTTCCCATCAGGAGAGGTCCAGTGTATTTATGAATATTTCGGTGCGGGAACATCGTGCTCTTAACAATTAGTTTTCCTTATGTGGTTATGTCTACTATTCGAACAACATTAACATTACTCTCCCGATATAGACTCCCATTCCCAGTTGTCGGTTCGAAAATATCCGCTTTCCCCATTTTTGCATTACAGTTTCCCAACGGAATTTTCATTCAGTACTTAGCAAAATGGTCGAAGACCTTCTTTAATTTCCCATAAAAACTGTCCTTGGAACGTCAATTTTCTCCTCACTTTGTAACTGCACATTCAGAATAATGATATTACACCATCGACCTCAGAACTACATATGACGTCCTATCACTAATAAAACCTACAGTCTCAGTTGCTGATATTATACTGTGTTGTACAAAAAATTCTAGTCCCAATTGATGTTTTCTTTTCCTATCCATAGAAAAAATTATTATCTCTTACAGTTTCCACCTAACCTCCTGTAAACCCACTGAATCTAATGTGTACCTCGCTAATTCCTTGGTTACTGACGTAAGTGACCCTGATCTGTACAGGCTCCTTACATTCCATGTACCAAAGGAAGAGTCCAGGCACGAAGCAGGCTTATCCATTTCGTAAAAAAGCCAGTTTTTACGGTGAGGATTTGTTAGCAACTCGCCCAAATCCCAGGCTGGAAGAGCAACTCCTGCTGGCTGTCCGCGACTGCTTATTCTATACATTCGCAGCTTCCCTCCATTTTGGAGGCCGTTCTTCCACCTGCAACCTGAGGACGCGCCATGCCGCGGTGACATATCATGGTCTGTCATGGCTGTTCCTATGTATTCCCTTCTTTTCAATTCATTCGTTATCGTTTATTTTTCTTGAACTACGATCTGAACATTATTTGTTTGTGTTGAATTTAATTTGTTTAATTTGTTTAATTTGTTCTTGCTTGTAAAGAGCAGTACTTGTCTGTCGCTGAGTGCTCTGTAACAAACACTCTTTTTAATAGTATCCTAATACACATGTAGTGTAAACTTACTATTGTAACTTCTTGTTTGTAACCAAATCCTCAAACTTATGCTGATAGTGCCTAATATATACACTGCAATATTGTAACTAATAAATAGTAATATACACGGTGAACACAGTTTGTTATTATTATTATTAAAATTTTGACCAATTATTTTAATTATAAAAAAGTCTTGTTGTCTGTGTTTATTGTTTTATATTATTGTAAATAAAAAAACTGGATGCCAAACATCATAAACAAAAGTGTAACTGTTGTTTTCTGTGTCCTATCTACAGACCTAGTAGAGAACACTTCAAGAAACTGTGAAGTGTGGTTGGTAATTTTGGCGATATGCACTGTAGCGATGTGCAAGTGTTGGGGTAGAGACTTGGATGTTGTGTCAATCTTAATTTTATCACTATCCGTTATTGCTTTATTGAAAAACTTAAGAGCTATTGTGTATTTAGTCTTATAGTATCTATATAACTATATCTTAATATTTATGAGGAAGACGAACATATTCATGACATTCTTTCTAGTACTGTAAAGAACTTTTGCGAAATTTCAGACTTGTGCTGCGGTTTCAATAATATCTTCCTTCTTCTGAGATGTTATGTAGCGTTTATTGATAGTTATCGAAGTTTCGGTACAATAAGGATCAAGCTTCATCCTTGAAGATGATACCGATGTGTTGACCGAAACGCCGGTAACCAACTACCAATCAATTCTGCGTAAGATCAAAGAGGAGCGAAGAAGTAAAAATTTCCGATTTCTGCTCATATGTGGATATGAATATTACAGAAGCCTTTTTTTAAATTTTCAGCCACATGCGGGCTGTATTATGACTTGAGCGTAGACGGAGGACGTCTCTGATTTTCTGATTGCTGATTTTTGATTCTCTGCCACAGCAATGTGTTTTATCTTCTCTAATTCCAGTGTCCGGCTCTCAGTGGAACGCTACAGACGAACAACATGCAATCAACAAACAAGACGCTAATGCGTACCGTTAGTTGACCCCCGATACAGAACAGATATAAACTACACTAACACATTCCCACACTGAGGCTTAATCTTTAAGAATATAATAAAGAATAAATTATTTTGTGACAGTCCTTAGGGCACATCCGAGAAAGAGCAGGCACGTGATTTAGCAACCTGACTGATGTTTCAAACTTGCCCCAGTATTTCCTTATGACAATTATTATTATATTACCCCTCCCAAATACGGTGTGAGCCCCAAGCGCCCAGCACCCTAATGGCGTGTTGCACGTGTACAGAAGCTTCTTAACGGATCGAATCTTGGAAAAAATTGAACACTTTTGTACATTGTAAGTCTTTACGAATAATCTATAGAACTCAGTCATTCCAAACTCTCCGTTTAATACACATATTTCTTTAGAAGATCCTGGAAAATACCAACGGCGTGTGATACAATATTGCTTCTCAAGCGAAATTCTGTTTGCAAAACGAAATTTCTGGTCATTTATAAAAACATCTTAAAGAGGTATTATTGCCTCTATGGCCACTTCGGGCCTCATTAAAATAGTACCTGTATTTGAAGAGATTTTGACCGTGCATCGTCGTTATTATGTGGAAATAAAATGCCAACTAGATGTAACATATGATATTTATTGCAGATTTTATTGCATGCTCAACATG
>JGI24700J35501_10930517_pt1 | contig 14946 bp, 6 predicted proteins | sample TergutTh196P1_FD_35501 | JGI IMG/M metagenome (IMG submission 35501)
ATTCCTTCTGGGACACCCTGTATATATATATATATATATATATATATATACACACACACATTTAAATGTTTAATACACAGTCTTACACAACACAATTACACATCCTCAAAGACGTGTACTTGTTTTGTTCAAGATGGTGCATTAAATATACATATACATTAAAATTATTAGTAAGACCTTGCAAGGATTGGAAGTGTTCCATTCTGAATACTAAATGCAAGCATGCTCTAGGAATAACACTTCAATGGGCAATGGTAATGAATGGTTCATTTTTGGCAGAGTATTATTCAACAGAATCCAGTATCAAACTATGCACAGTGCATACACTGCACTATCAAACTATGCACTGCTGGTTTGTGTCTAGGCTTATACAACACAGAAATTCATGGAAGCTTCTTTTTATCGTTCCATAGGGTAAGTACTGTCCTGTAGTGGAGGTAAGTCTTGCACAATATGGCATCTAAATACAGATATCCGACTCTTTCCTGTCAGCAAACTACATAAGTTATGGCCACAAATTTAAGCCCCCACTCACCCACAAAAAAAAAACAAAAAAATTAACTAGTAAGACAAAGCCTATGGAAGAATTTTGTTTTCCTACTGAACGCATACAGTTGCTATCATTATACTTGACTACATGGTATGCTTTATATGTACAATGACATTTTAATTTCTGACCGCATTACCCTCATAGATGAATTATATTAGAAGCAATGTCAGTCTTTACGCAACATGCCAGGCCATTTCAGCTTCAAATTCCACACTACACCTTAGTTTTCTAGACATTGTTCCACTCATGATGTTGGAAGTGATAATACATTGGTGATGAAATAACAATTTGAAAAAATTAGGTCATTACAGTGCAACACTGAACCCACATTAAAACAGTCAAACATTCAATGACCCCCAATTGAAACTGGCATTCTCTCTACATTACATCACTTAAGATGCTGATGCAGTATTACTCTCATAACGTATGTTACTGTTGATGTGGAATATTTTATAGTTACTGGAAAAGTAATGTTGTACAGTTCATAACTAAGTGCCTACCAAACAATTCTTTCCCCCATGACCTCAAACAATTTTACCCAACAGGTAAAATAAACTAATATTGCTGTTACAAAATCACCTCACCTATCTTGTTGGTAGAGGAACTTCCTTCTTGCCCCACTTAAACCTGGTTGACTGAAGAAGATTATAAGGTGCATAGCTGCAGAACTTGCTAGAAACACCCGGTATATAAAAAGCTCGGAAAAATTTGTGAGACCTGTAAAAATGTTCAAATGGCATGTAACAAATTGTGCTTTTTAATTAATGACAACTATATGATGTCAGATTTACAAACCATAAATAAGCTTCATGTCCAAAATATGTTGGGCATCCCAGTATCAAATAGTGTCAATATAGTTTCACTTTCCTTCTACAGTTAAATAAATTCAATAACAGGTTCAGAATGTAAATTCCTCTTATGAAAGTGAACATATGAGAAACTGTCCCATAATCCTGTCTCTGACACTATTTTGTAAGTCCAATTCTCATTTCCAACTGGCAAAATTAGTCATGTGAACTTCTTAAGTGCAAAAGTAACATTTTTGACACAGCAAAGTCCAAAAAATGTGTTTTCATACATCCACAGTTTGTAATATGATAAGAGAATTTCCACATAATGAAAGAAATCACATAATACTAAACATTCATTTTTAATGGCACACTGTTACCATGTACTCCATTACAATAACAAAGTACACTATTTGAAAGAAGTTCATTCATTTAAGATCTGACATGTTTTGGCTAATGACCATCCTCAATAATCATAACAATACACACAGCAAGATCCCCATACCATACAATTTAAAACTGATTAAAAGATAACAGATAAAATACATAACAGAAATGATAAAAGAGTAATGCAAAATACTATTACAAAATACTACATACAAAATGATAAATATGTGTCAATCACTTTTAGTAACTGAGTTGAAATCATAATCTTATTCACTGTATCATAAATTGTTAAATATGTACATGGGGTGTTTGATAAATAAGTGGACAATGTATATTGTTGTGTTATGTGTGACATTATGTTAATCATGCTCTGTGAAACTACGGGACACCTGTCTCAACAAACATGGGGTATATGCTGAATAACCTCGTCATCATGCTGTGCGGTGCATACAGTTCACTTATTTATCAAACACAATGGGTGTGTACAGTATGCTTATTTATCAAACAATTCTTATATATACCATATTTACTCGAATGCAAGACAAGGTTTTTTTCTACATTTGGTTCTTAAATATGTGAGATCATCTTAAATTCGCATATGATGCGCTGAACCAGATCACTCTGAACCGGAACATGCGGAGCCAAACTAAGGTTTGCATTGCCAAAATGTCTTGTGAGATTTGCACGATTCTAATTTATCATGCAGAGTAGAGTGGTAGTTCCTCACCAATGTTTTGGGACAACCCATCGGTCCCGTCTCCAAAGGTCAAAAACTCAAAAAGAGAAAACACAACACAATTGAAATTATCTGAAACAATCTTCTTTTTAGGAACATTGTCCATCATCTAATTTTTCAAAAAAGCACGTTTCAGAAGCCAGGTCTGTTTCCATTTTCAGACAAAGAAGCACCTAACCTGGTGGACCACTTAAACTGAGATATTCTCAATTAATGGGAACCAAACAAACATTAAGCTGTTAATATATATACCTGAGAATAGATCTAGTCCAAGGATAGCAACAGGAAAATAGCTATTGAAAAAAAAATTAACTACAAGACTCAAAAATAAAACCTGGACCAATATACAAATTAAAAACCATAAAAAGAGCCATGAAGTCAGACTTCATCAGATCACATCCATGACACAAAATCCAAAACACACATAATTAAATTCTCAACACAAATAACACCATCTGTGGAGAAAACTGTGAATCTTCACGGTTTCAAGTGAGTTTATAAACCAAGAAATATAAATGTATTTAGTCGATGTGGATCACAACAGCATGGCATCGCATCTCACCAGAAGTGACTGTGAAGTGTTTTAAGAAGTGCTGTATATTCATCGTAGTGGATGGGACTGATGAACATGTTATGGAATGGCAGTGAAGAAGATGGGGATGTTAGGAGTGAGTGCGAGGCAGATGGATGCACTGACTGTGAAGATGGAGACAGAGACACTGATTGGTAAAGGTAGATAGACTCTGATATGCTTTGTGTATTAAGTGTATGATATTAATAGTAAAATGTTTTTTCTTAGCAGACATTTTATTTTGGGGGGTTGTTTTAGATTTGGACAAATACGTTTTCCCTTTGGAGTAGTGTTTTTTTGAGTTGTTGTCTTAGTTGAGAGTCATCTTGCATTCGGGTAAATACGACATGTAACTACTGTAACTGTTGAAAAATTATGATATGGGGAAAAGCTCTTCAGTAGACTTATGCACCTTAAAATGTGTGACATGTTGCTGGTGATGTGAAGTAGTGGAAGGTTCCTTCAAATATATCACTCTTAGCCTGTATGTATTGCTGCAGTATGTGCTCTAATTCTACACTATGAACCTTTTGAAAAATATGAGTTTTAAACACAAAATAATGAGAAAAATTCTAGTTTTCATGTTTATACACAGGAAGGAGAGGTGGCTCTGCAATTATGAGCATTACAGGAGAACAGCTGTAAAAAAACTAACAAGTCACATAAAAATTAAAATTCACTGGGCCAGAATTAAACAGGATACCAGAGAAAGACACGGGAAAAAGAAATTAAAGCACATATGAAGGTTGGTCTGGATGAAGGGCTCTGATATAAATGGACAAATAATGCAGAAAATAATGCCAATAAATGATCAAAGTAAAACTATGAAAAATTTCCAAATAAAAAAAAAACTGGTGCTTCCTATTAAACAGTGAAGACAAGAACTATCAACAAAATGACAAAAGTCTTTATGAGCAGCATCTTCTGACAGAAGGCATTGCACTATGTTATCAGGGAGATAATTTTCAGTGTCAATTGGAACTTAATTTCCTATAAACTCACCTAGCTGCATCTAGGAATGGAATGGACTTTATTATATTCCATCGGTCAGTTTGCTGGGAATAGTTGGGTTCAAGTTCTGTAGAAACACCTAAATCCAGGTCCACTAGGAAATGGCAGCGTTCTACATCAAACTACAGAAGAAAAAAAAAAGGCTACAATTCCAACAGATCAATGATTATACTATAATTACTTTTGTAATTGTCTCACCTGATTCATACGAAGGAAATAAAAGATTATTTTGGGGTATACATGGATTCCACCTCAGTAGTATCATGTAGTCCAGGTCTGCTTGGAAAAGGAATTGATTCAAGGCAGACACCACTGTGTGTTGATATGAGGGATCATAAAATCACTGGAATGCAGTTAGTTACACTTCAGTCTTCCTTCCCCTTCACCTTCACCATCCCAATAGATAGACTGCCAGCCACTCTCTGTAGCAGGATATGTAGCCAGGTATGTTAACCCTTTAAAAGGCAAGGCTGATTTGAAAATACTTAAAACCTGGTCAAAAGAGCAAGTTCCTTAATGCTAACCTATTTCCACAGTCCAGTGAAGGGCTTACCTAGAGTGTCTTCAAATGATATGCTTAAGAACTGTTACCAAAAAAAAATAATAAGAAGGATGTAATATACCATTATTATATTAAAAATGTATATTATGTTGTACAACTGTCAGTATTATTTAAACCATACTTACAAGTGACCTGTAATATTAAAACTTATCCAATCTGAAACATGAATTTATACAGTACATAATGGTGCACAACAAAACACCCTTCCAAGCATCACATCACTTAGAACAATTAAAACACATATGTGCCAAGATCAGGAATGCATGCAGCAATACCTCTAATCCCCACGTGTCTTTACAGTATGCACAAGGCATTTTACCTTTTACTTTGTAACTTAAAAATGCATTCTGTTTCATTTTCCTGCAGAATATTTTATCATATACAATTACAAACTTACAAACATATTACTAACCCTACGTCTCAATTACTCACACTCCCTGTAAATAAATCTAAGCTCCCACACCCACTTCCAAGCATTTAAATATCAGTCAGGATTGTCCCTGGTCTTGAAAAGGAAGGACTTTGCTACTTTTATGTGGTTATAAAAAAATAAAAATATATCCATGTGAAATACAACCATTATAACACAAACCACACTCACATATCTACTGGGCTCTTCCCTGTTTTCATTGTTCATATGTGGAGGTATAGCTGATGTGGCATGTGGCAGAGAACTGTAGGGTTGTGGCAACTGCCCACGAAACTCAGATTTCAAAAACTGCAACTGCCACCTGAAACACAATATAACCTATTGGCACTTCAAACAGAATGCTAAATTAACAATACAACAAAAGTGTTCACAATATAATACTGACTGTTTACACGATATTTATTACAATCACTGTAAACATACAATTCCTATATCCTAGACAAGCTGAAAACTAATACAGGCAATTTTCCATTACAGACTTTCATTGTAAAGCCAAAATCTTGCAATAATGGACTTTAAACATAGAAGACCAATTCAAGTGTTGGCATGACCAAATCTAAAATAGCTGATCACTTTCATGACAGTGAAGTAGTCACTAGAGAAGTTTATTCTTGTTCTTTATGCTAATTAAAATTATGTGTTTCACTGTCAATTCTCTTATGCTAATTTCTAGCATAAGCAGTGATAACCCAGCATGGTAACAAGCAGTCACTGCTGACACGTCAGTAATCTATTCAATCTCACACTGCACATTTGGGTCTTTGTAATGGTCTTGTATTTGCAAAAAAAATAACCCACAATGATACCACACATATAACGAGCTGGCAACCAAGCAATTTTTTTCATGCCAGTAAGTACACTTCATTTTAACAAGGCTACTTTAATGGAACAGTGGTCTAATGATACAGTCCTTACAGTCACTTCACCCGTAACTGTTATAAACGTGTTGATGGCTGAAATGTGCATATCAGTCAAAGAAAGTGAATGAAAAAAATGTTGAGCTGGAATGGAGGGGTAAAATGGTGCGTTTGTTCTACAACTGAAGAACGAGTATGTTGATTTTGCAACATATGGTAGATCAAAGACTACAAACATTTATGAATACAGAGTGCTAGCGATCAGCATCATTCTTAACACAAGGATAACTATAAGCATAATAAAAGTTTTGCAAATAACATTCACTAAAATTATTCACCAATTACAGTTTCAGGAACTGAGGGAATGCAAAGCAATATATAAGGACTAAAGAACTCAATAAATGGCTTGTTCCATTTTATTTCTCCAATTAAGTGTCAGTAATTTCAATGTGCTTTGTTACAGAATATGAAACACATGTTCATCAGCACATACTTGAGATGAATGGAGACAAATACAAACGAGGAGTTGTAATTTACCGTTTCGTTATGTGGTAATTTTATGTCAGTGAATGAGAACTACCTATACACATAGTCCACTTTATTCCCTACTACCAGTGCAGTATCATCACAGTCTACCGTTATAGTTTGTCTGAATAAGGTTAACCCTTTGGCAGTGAAATTAAGAGCCTAGTGGACTCTGTGAAAGACCTACAATTTACATGGCCACCATTACTTTGCATGTTCTTGGCTGGCCAAGACTGCAGTTGATGTTCGGTTTTATTGGCATCACACTGTACATTGACCAGTTAACTTTTGGCACCGAAGGATTAGAATGACACCATTCCTCAGTTCTGAAGCAGCAGTCGAAGAACTTTTGTAAAAGAATAAATTAAACTACACCTACTTTAGCCCAAATCAAGGCTGAAGATACAAAATCATTGTTTGAGTAATTATTCTAACTATGCAACCTTTTATTAAACCATTACTGTTTTCGTGTTGAGCCTCCATATTTATTATTTTTAGCATTTCTTCCACTAAGTAGGTGTATAATTTGGGAACAGACATATTTTATATTCATTAATTACGTGACTCACCGATTATCAGGCAGAAAGAAACTTGAGGGGAAACGGTACCATTCCTTGCTAGTACATACATTGATTGTCTGTTCTGAAGGCAATTGCTTCTCTGTGCTTAAAGTGTTCAGCTCCATAAACAGATCCAAGGGTGCATGATAGCCTGCAATAAATGTGCATGGAATGACATCAAATATTGCTATATCCTAGAAAAATTAACTTTGCTTACACAGTTTATAAATTCATATAAACAAGTAATATCTGGAAACAGGACAGCATAGTTTGTATAGCGACAAAGCTACAGAGTGGATAATGTGCAGCCCAAATCAGAGCATTTGGCAGGATATATACTACTCTCCAAAATATCCAAACTGGCTCTGGAGTCCACCCAGCATCCTACTTAATGGGTACCAGGGGGCTCTTTCCTGTGGGCAAAGTGGCTGAGGTGTGAAGCTATCATTCTCCATCTAGTGCTGTGGTTAAGAATGGGTGGAGCTACTCCTACTCCCCGTGTATCCCTTCCAAGGTGTGAACTTTACCTTCACCTTTTACATTTACAATATCTATGCACCAAGCATGTTAACACAAGCAGTAATGATTCTGACGTGTATTCAGGAGAGATCTGGACAAAGATTTTCATGGTTTTCCTTAGTCCCTCCAGACAAATGCTGGGTCAGTACCTCAAATCACACTGTAATTGCTTCCTTCCACATCCTTTCAAAGTCATCATTCACAATCATGCTGTAGTCCAATGCTATGTAGACTGACTGACTGACAGCATTTTTGAAATGCCAACAATAAAAATAATGCCTATAAACCCAATCATTCAGATGATTTGTGCGACTGCAGATGGATATATGTGTGGTTGGATAAATTATGGAGCATCATACATGGACACTTTAAACTCGGAAAACAAAAAGAAAGTCTCTTAAAAATGAAGTCTGTCAGTTGGAAGGAATGACAATAAATCTTAAAAGGGGTATATATCTACATATACTCATATTCTCAAGTGGACAGGCCTGTTTCTTCTCTTCTTCCTACTCACGGAAGAGTTGGCTTATAATAGTGACCCTTTTCTGGAATGACACCAAGCTCCTTTGTCAGCCATCTTTTAAAGGAACACAAAGCTAAATATATATTACCATTGTCAAGTCACTCTATTTCTTCCCATCTTTGTCATCTGTATCAAGAAGTATGCCCACAATAATCCCTGGTACTGAAATCCCATCTGGCCTGCATTTTCTTTGGCAACCAACGTATGTTTTTCCCCAATGTCTAAAACTCACCGCTTATCTATCTATGCTTCTATACAGCTGGCATTTAAAATGATCTTGGCATTAGTTCTCTTACACACTTTTTTAAACAAAATAAGTTTTATTCTTTCCTGATGTTATTACTTGTGCCCAGTAACAATATCCAAAATGTATCAACAGATGACCAATCCTTCAAAGTGCAAAGCTTTACAACTATACAGCAGGTTAACACACCTCAAAGAGAAAAAATTATATATTTTTATCTATATCATGGGACCCATAGGCACAGTGGTGTTACAATGATTAAAGCATCACCACTGTTTAAACTCATTTTTTATGCAGTAGTATTTTGTTACAATGAGTTCTTTTACAACACACACCCTTCTACAGAATTAAATTTGTTTATGTAATAGTTATATAATCTTTCACACTACAAGTCACCAGTGAATTTACAGTGATTTTATAATCTTCTTCCAGTCCCACGTCTCACTGTAATCTTAATAAAATGTCACACAATTTATTCTAAGAGAATTCACATAATATATTTTACATAGACATTAAAATATTGTTTATATACATACACCAACATTTTCCCATTACTTTAACATACCTAACCACTAAAACCAATGCTGTAACATAAAAGCATTGTTGTACTTGCAAGGATATCCTTTACACTAAAATTTCAAACAGAAGAGAAGCAAAACATAATGCAAAATTAAAACCAAGAAACAATATGACAAGAGACGTCCATATTTTCAGTCCTAATATAATAATGCTTTCACTGATGTCTTACATTAAAAACAGATGATAAATGAAACTGCAGGGTTGTCTGAATGAGACACAACAAAGAAAAAATACATCTCCTCCTCTTTAAGTACAAGAAAATTACAAGAACAGTACTGAAAAGTATATGGTACATGACGCCCATGAACACATCATAAAACTGTATTATAATTTCACTGACATTCTGCATACAATACCCAGTATCACATCAAATACTGTGATGCTAATTCGATTAACAATGTCCACAATACAATATCCAGTCACTGGCCTTATGCTTTGCACACAGGGTCTGTACAGGATGTGAGTGACCGGCAAAAGAAACACCTGTCAGCCTTGTGATGTTGTTGTATATTGTCACCTGAACGCAGAGCAGCAAATTTGATGAACGCATCATATCCATATGCAATCATGGCAAAGTAGGCAAAAACTGAAGATATAAGGAAGGGATCATCTATTCTTCCAATATCAGCTGCTAGTGAAGCAACAGTAGCACAAGCAACAGTCCATAAAGAACAATAAACAAACTCAATCTTCAGCCACGGAATTCTAGTACACATCATATGTGCACAAAACACATAGAATCCAAATAATAATCCAGTGATGAACAGACCACCAACAGAAACCACAAGAAATGATACACCATGTGGTAATGTGACAATACTGGACAATGAAATGGTAACTGTGCCCATTAGATTCAGCAGAATTTGAACCACCTTCACAATCCCTGGAATGGTGTAAAGATAATATATATCAAAATGGTGATTCTTTTGGCCAGTCATGTTCAGCGATGAAACAGTGCAGGTCAGTTATTGGTGCAGATTATTACTTTAAATACAGCTCTTACACTACACTTGTCTTGCTATTTTTAACTGCAGAGATGGGATGTAAAGACATGAACTCATTATACACACAAACCAACAGGAAGTGGCACAATTTTCAGCACTTCCTGGAAGAATCAACTTCCTGTGGCAGGCCTACACCATCCATATCTGAAGTAATGTGATTACTCTAATTATAATGTCAGTATAACATGTACTCATCAAACACGCAATAAATTAATAAGTGAACCCATCTAAAAAAAATTCATCACCATACCACTCTTGAAACAAAAGATGTAAGAGAAAACTGACACTGGATAGCAGAAAATGGATGAAACACTTACTAAATGTAGTATTTAGAGATAAAACGCAACAGAAAACAAAACCACGCACTCTCCATATCATGAACGTTCCCATGCAGAAGTTTCTAAACGCAATAACTCCATCAGTGAATTATCATACAGGATAATGCCTCTTACTCAAATTCAGAAATGTTGGCTAGCATGGATGATGAGAGACTCTTTTGTGTTCTTGCAAGAGTACCTTGTAACAGACCATGAATGCTTCCCAGCACATTCATCCTGCTTCATCATCAAACCAACCAACCAACCAACCATTCATACATACCAGTACACAACCTCACAAGTTGATATAGCATTGTTTAAGGTGAATAATTAACGTCACTGAATGATGGTCCAAGTAAATCAATGAACTCTGTAACACATTTTCCTCAAACAGCCGGTGGTTATTAATTACACTAAATCCATGAAGCAAAGTCCTTCCTGAAAAGCCTAAGTTCTTCAGTCTAGGCACAACATTCACTGCCATTTAAGGACTCTGAACCTTCACAACAGCCAGCTGTTGATCTCTATTCTCAGCCAGATGAATCCAGTCCACATTTTCTTGTCCTATTTCTTTCTCTTACTTCACTTTAATATTATCATCCAATCTATGCCTGGTTTTCCAAGAAGGTATTTTTACTTCACACTTCCCAACTATAAATTATTATGCATTTCTCACCTCTTCCACAAAAGTCACATACCCTTCATATCACCCTTTATATTGATATTAATTATGCTAGTCTTATTAATGGATATAAATTGACTAATATCTTAGCCTTAGTGAGTAAACTCGGCAACATAACAAAACCTGATGCCTCAAAATCAAATAGCATGGCATGCCTGATGAATGTACGTTTGTCATGACACAAACAATATGTCAAAATGCAGATACAAACTATAGCTTATTCTAAAAATAAACATTTTATTCCCAGGTAATAAAATTTGAATTGCATACTGACAGTTTTCTGTATCAAAGATGGCATGGTGAACTTAATTGCAGTATAGATTCCATGGAAATTAATTGTGTCAGATGTAACCTTAAGGTTTCTTAACATCATAAAATTCTTGGGGAGAGGGAAGGATAAGTTCATCTTAGATTCAAGTAACCATGGTATTTACCTAAGATCCATTTTAATATACTATTTTATAATAACCAACTAAATGTCAAAATGTAATTTCATAATTAAAACATATCTCCAACATGTAATGATCTTTCATAGATCTCACATCAGCAAGACTATATATCAATATTAAGTATAAAGCATGAAGTACAACAAAATTTCTAAACTTATACTAGTACAGTGTAATTAAGTCTTGGTAGCTTGAACAGCATATAGCAGTATAAAATGTGGCATGCGGATAATTCCATATAAGGTACATGTAACCATAAAGGGATATGGAACTCTGATTATTCTGTAAATTAATATGTATGGCCTCCCTGATGATGATCTATGATAGATCAAAACATGCTGCAGATGTAATATTTTAATTATAAAATTACATGTTGACATCATCCATTTAGTTTGTTATAATAAGACAGTTCCATCAAATACTGCACAGAATGAATGAATGAATGAATAACAACAATAAATTCATTTTAATATTATACCATGCCTAAAGCACCCTGATAATTTAAGTGGTCTCTTTACAGCAGCTTTACAAACAAACTGTTATATACACATTCTGTTCCTTCCCATTTTCAAAAACTACAAACAGACTGCTGTATGCTATTTTTTAACCTCATTCAACTGCTTTCACCACTTCAAAAGAGACCTCCAAGACAGCTGCAGAAGTAAAGGAAGTTACTACACCTAAACTGCTGGGTTTAAGGCCTTCTACAATGTCTTTGGATGAAAATATATCAGACTGAAGAACAGCTCAATAATCACATTTTTATCACAGCGTAAAAAATTGATACTAACATGAGGAGCTTCTCACTAGCATATTGGACTGGAATCATGAAGTCCTGCAAATCCAAGGCACAAAAGTTCCCAGAAAAAGCAGAGACGTATGAGCAAACTGAAGGGTACCATTTAGCAAATGGGAGCTCTGAACAGCTAAGTATGAATTAATAACATTGTCCTATGACTCACACTATCATGTAAAAAGTACCAATCTTGTGTAAAAATAGTCTGTCAACTTCCCCATTTTTCCTCAATATTTATATTATATACGTAGCATCATTCATCATCACCCTGTTGAGGTGGAATTGAACAAAGAACAATGGTACCTGGAGCTACTTTGTAATAGGACTCTGCATGTGTCAGCAAGTACTAGAAGTAGTTTACAACAGCAAGATCTTTCGAGAGTTCATGTTCAGAAGGTTCAGACCTTTAGGTACAAAAAAAATTTGTATGAATTCTTGCCAGACCCTTTACTCAAACATTTCATTCCTGTTCAAAAGACAAAATAATATTATGACAGCATATATGAACCTGACACAATGCCACTTTGGGGTAATTTCATAACACTTCGCTCTCCGTTGTGTATGAAATCAAGAAACAAACATTCCACATAATAAACGAAGATGTCCCAGATGTTTCTTCCAATGTGTGATCATACATATTTTACTTGTAAAGTTACAACTATTCTTGAAAACACTTTGCAAGAGTGCCTTCAATTATTTGTTATTTTCCCCAAAAAATCTTCAAAATATCTATCATCACACAAATTTAAAGACCACACTTATGATTCTCTCACCTCACAACTTTGCACAGCTGCCAAACTGATCTGTCAATGGTACAGTTAATTGCAATAATTACTCATAATGAATACTGTATTTACTCACCACTGTAAAGGCAATAAATAATAAATTTTCTCACCATTGTACAAAGCAAGTATCCTCGCAACACTCATAAGAGAAGAGATGAGAATTGCCACAACCATAATAGCAGCAGTATGAGTCAGGTAATGAGTTCCTCTCTCCACATCTCGCACACAGAAACGGAACCACAGTTTCTGAATGGCATCCACCGTGATAGCACCACACAAGCAGATCAGAGGGTACACTGGGAACAGGAAACGTTCCTCCTATAAAGAGGATGAGTACAGTTTTAAGATTTAAATGAGTTTAATTTGCATTTTATATAAAATAACAACATATACTTAACCATTTCTGCACAAAATTAGGGTTTAATCTTGAAACCCAATTAAAAATGCAGCTCATCTTGAATTGACCAAGCAAAAACAATACAATCACAAAACTGACATGATACCAAAACACACCTTGTGAGGCTGAGCAAAGAATACAGTGCCCCAGAGGTACAGAGGCATAAGTGACAACCAATATGGCAAGCAAGCAGAGTTGCGTGGTTTTGAAGGCACCAGCAATGTCACAATAATCTGCAACATATGATCACTGTTATCCAATCTGTATTGTTAGAATGATTCATACACACACCAACACCAAGCCACTGTTGGCTGCTCACCAGTCTTTCAAGCACTTATGTACCTACAAACAACTATCACAGCACCATTCACCAATACCATGGAGAAACTAGTCATTGTTAACAAAGTCAGCAAATCTCACAACTTTCATGGTTTGCAGCATATTGTCACCTGTCCTTAACCTTTATCATTACAAAAGAACATACACTGGTCTCTAAAATGTATGGTCTTTGTGTGTTTACTTGGTAGCAATTTAAATGTCCATGTTAAGCTATACAAATACAAGCCATCACAATACACAACTGTAATTCAAATCCATCTCCAAAGGTTAAACTGATTCTCAGGAATTCACTTCACACACTCCATGTTCCACTAATATATAGTTAAATAATGTTCTCTTTTCAAAGTGGTCTAAACCCTTCTGATCTTTCACCCAGTCTGTATGCATTTCTCATTTCTCCCATGCATAATACACACCCAAGAAATCTCAGTCTACTTGACTTAATCATCTCATTAATTATCAGGTGAAGACTGGACATGAAGAATTACGTGATTTTCTCTAGCTTTGTCATTTCCTTTTTGGCCCACATCCTGTCTTCAAAACACTGTTCCACACCCCCAATGTTTTGCATGCACAGAAAACAAGAGACTTAACTATAACATTGTGTACTTCATTTTTTACACTTTTTGATAGCAGACAGCAAGATAACATGTTTTGAAGAGAATGGTAGAAAGCACTGCCAGAATTATTCATACCTAGTCCCTTCATGAATGAAGTAATAACCGGTAACTCTCACTCCTTACATATATGTAAAACCACATTTACAAAGGATACTGTGAATTATATTTCTGTATGCTATGATTTTAACCTGTACTCCAACACTGAGACACAAACATGTAAGGTTACTGTGATTTGGTGACACTAATAATATTTTGTACAGAGTACAAATTATTAACCTTCTCATTACACAGAGATCTGTATCATGTTGTTCCCTTCTCAGTCTTCCATCCAAGCATTACCCTCAACAGCCTGATCACAGACAGTTTTCATCTGTATTCTTCCCTTATAATGATGGCTAATATTCCACACTCACATAAAACTATAGGAAAAATTATAATTCTGTACACTTGAATAATTACATTTTGAGAAATAGAACATAAAGATGAAAATTCTAAACTGCATGGTAAAGAAGTCAGACAAAATGTCTGATTAAAAAAAAGGTAGAAAATAAATTTTAATAAAGGCAACAAATAACAAACACCGTACTTAACCAAATATACGAAGATGCCCCTCCACAACCTTCAATATGCAAGAAAGTACAATATACCAAAAATATTCAATTCTGTGCACGATCATAAGGTAAATTCCATCTCAATCTTCAGATAATGAATCAGGGGC
>JGI24700J35501_10930516_pt1 | contig 14942 bp, 13 predicted proteins | sample TergutTh196P1_FD_35501 | JGI IMG/M metagenome (IMG submission 35501)
CATTGTAAAATACTACAAATTGCGGCGTGGGAATCTTGTACAGTTTGCTTTGGTACTTTAAGTGCTTTTCGCCACGCTGTTTTATTAGTCTGTCGTAAGTTTCTGTTAAATATAGCAAAAATCTGAATGGCATATTAGAATACGATGTTGACATATGTTCAGCAAGAACAATCAGCCGTCCACGTACAATCATTCCCAAGTCATTGTATAAACTGCCCGAAATAACCATGTTTAGCGAAAACGGCTGTATTTCTTCCGCTGTGCATGGGATTTCAGTTAATGCGTTATGTAATTCTGCCGATTTTTCGGGAGGTTCAAACAACATTTTGAATACGCCATCTTTTATTTCACGGTTTGCATTCAGATTTTCTTCGGTGGTCATTTTTTGCCCTTTCTTGATGTTTTGCTTTTTGTTTCACTTTAGCATAAAATTTTTGGATTGTCAAATAAAATATTAACACCATCATCATTTGAATGTATATAAAGTTTTGAGTGATTATCATAGGGGCAGCTAATATCCGCCCGTTTATGGCTCTTCAAAAATTTCAAAATAATTTCATTTACAAACACCAATAAATATGATACAATTTTTGCTGAACAAATAATAAAACCCAAAAAATAAAAATAGCGGGTCAAGGGCGCGCGCGTCCTTGCGGGTTCGGGCAGCCTGTCCGCCGGCAGGCGGGCACCCGAGGTTTTAGGAGGAAAAATCAAATGAAAAAACTTTTTGGTACTGACGGAGTACGTGGCGTAGCAAATACAGAACTTACTCCGGAGTTGGCAATGGAAATTGGCAAAGCTGGTGCTTTTGCACTTGCAGGACATTTGGGCAGACAACCCAAAATTTTAATAGGAACGGATACTCGTGTTTCGGCGGATATGCTGGAAGCCGCTTTAGTCGCTGGACTTTGCTCCGTTGGTGCAGAAATTTACAAGGCTGGAGTTATTCCATCGCCTGCTATGGCTTTTCTTGTTAGGCACTACAAAATGGATGCTGGCGTTATGTTGTCCGCATCTCATAACCCAATGCCCGACAACGGAATAAAATTTTTTAACAATTTAGGCTACAAATTATCCGATGAAGTTGAAGAAGAAATTGAAATGTTAGTTGCTGATATGCAAAAAATTCCGCGACCAACTGGCAAAGGCGTTGGACGTAGCTTTTTTTGCGAAAATGCCGTGCAAGATTATGTGGATTTTTTGCAAACTACCACAACAGGCAATTTTGCAGGGCTAAAAATTGGATTGGATTGTGCCAACGGTGCAACTTATCAAGCCGCTCCGCTAATCTTCGAAAAGTTGTCCGCCGATATTCACGTTTTGCACAACCAGCCAACAGGATTTAACATAAATGTAGAATGTGGCTCGACTCACCTAGAATCCCTACAAACCTACGTTCGACAAAATAATTTGGATATTGGACTTGCGTTTGACGGCGATGGCGATCGTGTTTTGTGCGTGGACGACAACGGCGAAGAACTCGACGGCGATGCAATTATGGCAATTTGCGGCTTAGCAATGGCGAAAAAAGGCAACCTAAAAAATAACACGATAGTTGCAACTATTATGAGCAATCTCGGATTAGAGCTGTTTTGTAAAAAGAATAATCTTAATCTTGTGCGTACGCAAGTTGGCGATAGGTACGTTATTCAAGAAATGGTAAACCATAATTACAATATCGGCGGCGAACAATCGGGACACATTATTTTCAGCGATTACAATTCAACAGGCGATGGAATTTTAACAGGTTTGCAAATTTTGGCAACCTTAAAAGAAAGTGGACAAAAGTTATCTGAATTGCGAAAAATAATAACGCCACTTCCTCAAGTTTTGTTAAGTGCAAAATTGCAAAAACGCTCGAAAGTGGATATTTCTCAAAATAAAAATATATCGGCGGCAATAGATGAAATTTCGGCAAAATTAGCGGATAATGGCAGAATTTTAGTCCGTGCATCTGGCACAGAGCCGATTATCCGAGTTATGATAGAGGGCGATAATCAACCGCAAATACAACAATACGCCGAAAATTTGGTGAACATAATCGAAACGGAACTGAAATAATGCCAATTAACATCTAAAAAATTTCATTTGCTAAATGTAGGGGCGGATAATATCCGCCCGTGTACTATAAATTGGCGTATATTACCTGCCCATCGGCAAGCGAATCCGCCCCTACGAAACACTGAAATTTCCGATAAATTTAACCACTAAAAATAATATAAAATTATTTTATCGTTCACTATTGACATTTTATAAAATTTCTATCATAATTAAAGCATAATAAATTAAGTAGCAATTAGACCGCTTTTGCTAGAATTTTATCCGCAAAATAGCGGTTGGTAATTTTGTAGGGCTTGAATATTTCAAGTCAACTGTAAAAAGGAGGTATTTTTATGGCAACAATAGCAATTATTTTGTTAATTTTGGGAATCGTGTTTTTATTGCTAGAAATGTGGCTGACTGGCACGGAGTTTTTCGCTATTGCAGGAATCTCCTCGCTGATTGTTTCGGCTGTGCTTGCCATTATGTTTGTTCCTAACGGCTGGATTATCGTTGTAGGACAAGTTGTCATTATTGCGGCTTTTTTGCTGTATATGTACCGCTTTATGAACCGCAAACAACTTAAGGGCAAACTAATTTTAACCGAAAATTTGGAAAACTTGCCAACAACCGACACGGGCTACCTTGTAGGCAGAGAGGGCAAAACTCTAACAGCGTTGCGTCCATACGGCGAGGCAGATTTTAACGGCACTCGTTTTGAAGTAAGCTCGGAAGGTCCTATGATTGAAGAGGGCGTTAAAGTGCGTGTTACCGCAATAAATACCAATAAAATTATAGTGCAACCAGTAGCAAATTAAGGGGGAGATTTTTTGAATAACCATCTGTTAGATTACGGAAATATCAATTTAACCGTAGATGTAATCAGTTTACCAAACACCGCTGTAATTTTAGTGGGATTAGCTGCATTTTTTATACTATTTGTATTTTTTAGGTTTGTACCTGTTGGTTTGTGGATTTCGGCAATTTCGGCTGGCGTTAAAGTTAGCATATTTTCGTTAATCGGAATGCGCTTGCGCCGAGTTCGCCCATATTCCGTTATAGCTCCGCTTATCAAAATTACTAAAGCGAACATCCCAGTTTCTATCAACCAACTAGAATCGCACCATTTGGCTGGCGGTCGTGTAAATGCTCTTGTTGATGCAATGATTGCCGCCCACCGCGCAAATTTAGAACTTCCTTTTGAACGTGCCGCCGCCATCGATTTGGCTGGTCGTGATGTTTTTGAGGCTGTTAGCATGAGCGTTACTCCAAAAGTAATTCAAACGCCCGAAATTTCGGCAATGGCGATAAACGGAATCGAAGTTACCGCAACCGCTAAAATTACCGTGCGTACAAATATTCAACGGCTTGTCGGCGGCGCTGGCGAAGATACCATTATTGCCCGTGTTGGCGAAGGTATTGTTACCACCGTTGGCTCTTCCGAAACTCACTTTGCTGTTTTGGAAAGCCCCGATTTAATTTCTCGTAAAGTTTTAGCTAAAGGGCTTGATGCTGGCACAGCTTACGAAATTTTATCCATTGATATTGCTGATGTTAGCGTTGGTAGAAATATCGGTGCACAGCTACAAATTGAACAAGCTGATGCTGACCTAAAAATTGCCCAAGCTAAAGCCGAAGAACGCCGTGCTCTCGCTGTTGCTCACGAACAAGAAATGCGCGCTCGCGTTGAAGAAATGAAGGCAAAAGTTGTAGAAGCTGAAGCAGAAGTGCCACAAGCATTATCGGAAGCCCTGCGTTCTGGCAAAATGGGCTATGTGGATTATCTCAACCTGGAAAACAAAAAAGCCGATACGCTTATGCGTCAAAATATTGGCAAAATGGAAATTGATGTTTCCGCTAAACCAGCAAAATAAACCAAACTTTGTAGTTAAAAATTGTAGGGACCGATTTAATCATTGATTATCCGTCCCTACAAACACCCCAAGTTATGATAGGAGTGTAATAATTTGAATAGAAAAAAATCCTTAAAGCTGTCTACAAAGTTGCTAATCGGCATTATTTCAATGCTTGTTTTAGGGCTTATTGCTATGTATGTTATTGTCAACACATTTGTAAGCGATTTGGTGTATCAAGATATATTTGCAAAAGTAGAACATGATGTAAATTTAGCAGCTACAAATATGGATAACTGGATAGATGGCAACAATACTATATTAAATCATGTTTGGGCAAGTTATCGTGCAACTGGCGACCGCAACTCTCTTATTGCTATTTTTGCAAATCTTATTGATGATAAACCGCATTTAATTGATGCTTACATAGGTTGGGGCGATGGCGAATTTATGATGGTTCGTGATATTGAATTGCCGCCAGGTTACGATCCGCGCGAGCGACCTTGGTATATTCAAGCCCGAGCCGCTGGTCCTGGCAACCACATTACTACAATGCCGTATACATATGCTGTAAATGAATTTGGTTCTACTACGGCGATGATGGTTTATTCCGAATTTGACGGAATGGAGGTTGTTTTTGGTACAGATTTTTGGCTAGTCGATTTGTTAGAAATGGTTTCGATGTCTTCTGTTTTGGGCGGTTATGCGTTTTTAATCCATGAAGATGGCTCTATTATTACGCACCCAGACGAAAATTTGCGGCCGCGCGGCGATGATGACCATTCTCATATTTCCGATTTGCCCGAATATCCGCAAATTAGTTTTAACGGAATTGTCCAGCACGGCGCGCATTATTTTCTATTTCAACAGCTAGAATCTGTTGACTGGATTTTGGTCGGAACAGTTTCGGAAGCCTACATAAATTCGATTATTTTGAATTATTTAATGCCAATTTTTTTGGCATCGGCAGGACTTATCTTAATTTTGGCAATTTACATAGCTATAACAATGTCCAAAAATGTGCGTTCGGCGATTGGCAACGTAAATGAGCAACTTTCGCTGTTCAAATCGGCAAATAACGCAAACGAACTTAACGCAATTTTGGCACGAAACGACAATCGTTACACGGATAACTCTTTTGGGCTGAACAAAATAATTGAGGATTCTCACGGAAATTTGGTTGAAATGGCGAAACTTTTAACGGATATTTCGACAATGTACAATGAAAAATCTAAGGGAAATTACAAGCACCGTTTAACGGTTGGCGAATACAAAGGCACTTACGCCGATGTTGCCAGTAATATTAACGAGATTATTGACGATTTTTCCAATAGCCGCACCGAGGTTTTGGATTGTATTTCTAGCATTGTGCAGGGCGATTTTGATGCCACAATGCGAACGCTACAAGGCGATGAGCATTATATCAACGATTTGATTGACAAATTGCGAATTACTATCAACAATCTTGCTGGCGGAATTTCTCAAATGGCAAAAAATATAAACGCTGGCGATTTCGATTTTACTTTAGATACCTCGTTGTATCACGGAAAATGGAACGGCGTTGCACAGGAACTTAACTTGATTATTTCGTCCATTTATACCCCGATGATGGAAGTTAATAGCGTTTTAACCGCAATGAGCAACGGCGATTTTAGCGTTATTGCAAGCGGCAAAGCTAGCGGCGAATTTGCCAAAATTCAAAACGTTATGAACGAAACTTGCGAAATTATTTCTTCCTATATTCACGAAATAACGCAAACTTTGGAACTTTTGGCACAAAAAAATATGCACGCAAGTATTTCTGCAAACTATGTTGGACAATTTGCCAACATAAAAAATGCAATTAACACAATAATAAACGAGTTAAATCAGGTTTTGGGCGATATATCACAGTCGTCAACCGTAGTTTTAACCAATGCGGAGAACATCCGAAACTCGTCCGAACAGGTTTCGATTGGAGCAAACAGTCAAGCCCTCACTTTGGACAAATTGACAACCAATATTGAATATGTTGACAAACAATCGGCAGAAAACTCTACACGTGCGCAAAATGCAACAAACCTTGCACAAGTTTCTCAAACCAGTGCAAAAGCAGGAATGGAAGAAATGCAAAACTTGCTTTCTACAATGGATTCTATTGTGGAATCGTCCAACAGAATCTCTGAAATTGTAAAAACGATAGACGGAATATCTTTTCAAACAAATTTGCTTGCGTTAAACGCATCGGTCGAGGCAGCACGAGCAGGCGAACACGGCAAAGGTTTTTCTGTAGTTGCGGAAGAAGTGCGAAATCTTGCACAACGCTCTGCGGTTGCCGCTAGCGAAACAACCGAACTTGTCCGCAATTCCATAAAACACATAGCGGAAGGTCGCGAACAGGCAACCGAAACATACAATAGTTTTATGAAAATAGTTGACAACATAGCCGAAACATCGGACGTTATAAATCAAATATACGATTCCTCGCTAACGCAAAGTGATAATATTGCTAGCATAAATTTGGGAATTGGTCAAATAAACGCCGTTGTACAGAATAACTCCGCAATAAGTGAAGAAAACGCCGCTGCCGCCGATACGCTAAATTCGCAAGCAATAAACTTGCGCGACCAAATTAGTGAGTTTCAGCTTAAGCATTAAGTGGCGGAAGATGGAAATGTTAATCGAACAAACGGGCGATCGAAATGGTCGCCCATATGTTTTTGGTAAAAATTTTGGCGAGGTGTAATTATGAAAGCCGTAAACATGGCAAACTATCCTATACATGGAAAAATTTTAGACAGAATAAGTTTAGCATTAGGGTTGACCTATACAAAAGAAATTTTGGAAAACAGGCAAACTCATTTTAGGGAAAACATAGCTTTAGCTTACGAAGGAGATTTATATAATTTTCAGGGGTTTCCTAAATGTAGCCTTATAAACGTTAATGATGTAGCAACTAGCGTAGATATGTTTGATAACATTGACGAAGTAAAAGAGTTAAATTATGTACAACCTGATTTTATGCTGTTTTCGCAAAATAAATTTTTTGAATTTGGCGAAAAAGATTTTAGAATAGTGGGCTGTCCAGATTTAATTATAGAAATCTGGTCTAAAGGCAACAAGAAAAAAGATCGAACGTTATTTTCGCAATTATATTCTACCTCGAAAATAACGGAATTTTGGCAAATAGATTTAATCAACAATGCCGTAATTAGAACCATTGGACAACGTGAATTAACCACATTTTCGATAGCCGAAAAATTAACAACTGAATCGGGGCTTTATGTAGATTTAACTACTCTAAAACATTTGATAAAATAATTTTTTATTTGAGAGGAACGTGAAAATAAATGGATTCGTACATCGTTTATATGTCTACTCCCAAAGATAGGCACAGAGAAATTTCAGTAGAGTTGATTGACGAGTTGTCAATAGTTCACAGAAGAACGCCAGCCTTGCGATGCTACGGAGATAAGGAACTTGTCTATCAAAGAAATTATTCAACGCAACCGCCGACAATTAAATTATGCTCTTCGGAAGAATATTCCCCTGCCGAAATTGACGAGTTGGATTCGTTTATTCCCGATATAATGCTGTTTACAAGTAATACGTACAAATTATCGCAAATATCTAATAAAGTTTCGGGATTTCCTAACTTGATTATTGAAATATGGTCAACGGGAAATAAACGAGCAGAACGCAAATTAAAACAACAGCTATACGCAACTGGCAAAAACATTGAACACTGGTATTTAACCCAACATAGCAATCAAGTAGAATGTTGGCTTGATAGTACAAAGTTGTCTAATCAAACTCTAAAAAAGCCTTTGATAACAACAGCTGGCTACTATTTGGATTTAACTCGCATTCAAGTTAAATCGTGATTTTATGCTTGATTTTATAGCAATTCAACTTAAAAAAATGCGGGCGGATATTACCTGCCAGTACGGCAGGCGGATCCGCCCGTTTTTTGGTTAAATTTATTTATAACTCTTTTTTACTACTCTTCAACCGCAATCCGTTTAAGCCGCTTATATTCTTTCATAAGCACATTTTGCCGTTTTACAGCCCTAAAAATGCCCCATCTACTTTGAACATATTTGGCAATTTGAGCCACAACAAATGCAGTCCACGCAAGCAAAATACCTATCAAAACGTAAAATATTGGCGGCGTGTAATTTCTTACTATAGTAGACAAATTGCTACGTGCCGATTGAATATCGAGATTAAACCCCTCTATATCGCCTGGCGGAATCCATTCAAAATTTGCGTAGACAATTATAGTGTGTTCGATAGATTGCAAACTGCTGCGTATACTTTCAATGTTACGTGCATTGGGATGCTCCATATTCGAAAAAATTGCATCGTGCATAATTTGTGCCGAAATCCAAAGTACAAGCGTTAAAGCAACCAGTTTTAGCAAATTTGCTTTAGTTTGGAGGTTCTTTTTTGCTTGTTGATAAATTAAATTATCGGTTTTCGATAAAATTGGTTCAGTTGTATCGGGCTTAAAAGGCGGTTCGCTGGCAATGGATTCCACTTCAGCAGGTTCGTGAGCGGCAGTTTTTGGCACTCCATTTGACATTTTATCATCTGTCATAATTGTTTCCTCCTTGGAAAATAGCGAGGAATCGGCTGCTGTTGTCATTTTTATTGACGTACCATTTTTTAACCATTGGGCTTGTCCTTTTAGCACTAATTGCTTTGCGCGCCGTGGATAAACGCAACCTATCCTCTCGTTTTTGTGGTCATAAAGAACAATGATTCCCATAAAAATCACTCTCTTTCTTCGCTTTCTGTTGAAGTTTACAAATAATTGCTGTTTTTAGGTGCCTGCCTGTTCTCTGCTGTTGTGGGTGCCAGCCCGATAATCTGCAATCTCAATTTTATTGTAACACAAAATTTTATCGCAAGCAAATAAATTATGAAAAATATTCACAAAATATTAACAAAATCTTCAGCTAAAACACAGAATCCGCATATATACTGTATTTATCAAGTAAATTAAAGGAGGAGATTTCATGCAAAACCCAACAAAATATCTGTTTTACGGCGTTTCGGCGTTGCTGTTAATATATGCAATTTGGTCATATAGCCGTGGTGCAGAAATAATCGCCGAAGCCCTGCAAACGGGACAAATTAGCCTTTCCGCCAACCTTTACGATATTATCAGCTTTCATATGGCAAACAGCGGGCAATACTTCATTTTTGCAATAATTTTAGCAGGAATCGGCATAATTATAGGCAAAAAATCGCCAAATTTTGAACCGCCGCCAATCGCCAATTCCACCAATGCAGATGATTCAGACGACTGGTTCAACGAAAACGAAGAAATAGTTGACAACCCAACCAAAGAAGAACCCGAGCAACAATAAAAATATACTCGAACAACTTAAAATAATCTGTTGTAGAAAAAACGGGCGGATAATACTCGAACAACTTAAAACAATCTGCTGTAGAAAAAACGGGCGGATAATATCCGCCCCTACGGTTGCGATTTGTAGGGGCGAATCCACTTGTCGGATGTGCAGGTTTTATCCGCCCACACTTTTTGTTAAGTTGAGTTGCTATAACCAAAAAGGCGGGTCAAGGGGCTCGCTCCTTGCGGGGTTTGGGGCAGCGCCCCAAGGTCCTAATGTTTTGAACTTAAGGAGGAAAAATAATGTATTTGTTGATAAATGCTGTTAAGAATTTGGAACGGAATAAGGGTAGAAATGGCTTGATTGCGGTGGTTACGTTTGCTATTGTGGCGGCTGCGGTGGTTACGCTTACTATAAATAATGCTTCTGCGCGGATAATTGATACTATTCGCTTGGATTTAGGCTCTCGTGTGGAAATTAGACAGGATTTTATCGAAATGCGACAATTTGGCTTGACCAGAGAAGATGCCGCTTTTGTGCCGATTGACAGCTTTATGCAATTTGCGGAATCCGCATATTTGCGACACGCAATTTTTAACGCCGCAATGTACGCCTGGAGCGACAACTTTCGCGCCGTTGACGATTTTTCTGAAACGCCAGGTAGCACAACTCGTGTAAACGATAACGGCGAAATTGTGCTAGTGGAAACAAGTCGCTTGGTCGGCACTTCGGAAGCAGCCAGCTTGGCGGATTTCGGCACTTTACGAGAAATTTCGCAGGGCAGAATGTTCGAAAATTTGAACGAAGCCATAATTAGTGAAGATCTCGCCAGCCAAAATGGATTGACAATCGGCGATATAATAACACTTTCGGCGGCGTACAGCGATGGAATCTCCTACAACCTAGAAATCGTGGGAATTTACACCGATTACACTGAACCATATGTCAACTTCTTTTTGGCTATGAATGGTCGCTTTGCCGATAATCGCAGAAACGAGATTATCACAAGTTTTGACACGTTAATCGCTGGCGGTTGGCAAACTAACGCAGGTTTGGATATGCGCGTGGAATATTTTCTCGCTAATCCCGACGACATAACCGCTTTTGAGGCGGAAGTTCGTGCGTTGGGATTGCCGATAACTTACAACGTTTCCATAAATCAAGCGGCGTTCGACAGAGTTACGGGCCCGCTCGCAGGAATGCGTTCTGCCTCGTCAACCTTTATGCTCATTGTGCTGATTTTGGGTGCAATAACGCTTGCACTTATCTCATATATGGCGGTACGAGAGCGGAAATATGAAGTTGGCGTATTGCGCGCAATGGGCTTGGAGCGTGGAAAAGTGGCGTTTGGCATTTTAACGGAAACCGTCATAATTGCCGCCGTTTGCCTAATTTTAGGGCTTACAATCGGCAATGCAATAGCACAGCCTGTTGCAGATTTTATCCTCGAAGGCAGAGTCGCAACCGCCGAACAGGAAATCGCCGAAACAGGCGGTGCAAATCGAGTTTTATTTGCAGGTGGACAAATGCAAACGGACGATGCCGCGCAAGGTTTCACGCCAGCCAGCGAAATTCAAGTTTCCTTGGAAACGGCTGTAATTTTGCAAATAATTATGTTGACGTTAGCACTTGCGGCAATATCTGGCATAATTGGAGTTGTCATAATTGCACAATACGAGCCTTTGAAAATTTTACGTGAACGGTAAAAAATTTCCAATACAAATTTTCGGAAAATTACGAAACGGAGGAATTTTATATGAAAATTTTTGACGAAAAAAATTACGATAGCTATGAAAGCTATGACAAAAAACTTGCGCCGATTGTTCTTGTGCCGCCAAGCCCGCCAAAATCGGCAAAATCTCCCAAAAGGGCAAATTTCAAATTTAGATTTATTGCCTTTGCATTAGTGATTATCCTAGCCAATAGTGCTATTTTGTTCACTGTAGAACGGCGATTTGATGCACATTTGTCGCAACTTGCAAGCGAATTTGAACAGGAAATTGCAGCATTGCGAGAACAAGCGGTTGACAGCGATTTTTCAGCTTTGGAAACGATTTCCAATGTCAACAACGAAATGATTTCTGCCAATATTTTTGCAAACGGGATGAACCTTACGCAACTTTTCGAGCAGTCAAATCCTGCGGTTGTGGCGATTGCCACGGAAATTGCCACCAGAAACATTTTTGGTCAACAAACAATTTCTCCGTCCGCTGGATCGGGCTTTATAATCTCGGAAGACGGCTACATTGTAACAAACGCCCACGTTTTGGACAGAGCGCGAATCGACCGCATATCTGTGCTATTGTACGACGGCACAAGATACCCAGCGGTTTTAATCGGCAGCAACGCAACTGAAGATTTGGCAGTTTTGAAAATTGAAGCAACTGGCTTGCAACACTTAATTTTTGGGGATTCTGAAACTTTATTAGTGGGAGAACAAGTTGCAGCAATCGGAAATCCTTTAGGCGAGCTGAACAACTCAATGACCGTTGGCGTGATAAGCGCCCTCGACAGAGAAATCAATGTTGACGGACAGCCATTTACCATGTTGCAAACCGATGCGGCAATTAACCCTGGCAACTCTGGCGGGCCACTGCTGAATGTGCATGGACAAGTTATTGGCGTTGTTACGGCAAAATCTGGCGGTAGCAATGTGGAAGGGCTGGGCTTTGCCATTCCGTCAAATCACGCGCAAACTATTGTGGCAAGCATAATTGACGGCGGAATCCCTGTTGGTCGTCCAATAATGGGCGTTATGGTCGGAGAATGGATTTCTGCGGCTGGCGAGCAGTTGGTCGTCATTAGCGAGGTAACTCCCAACGGAGCGGCTCAACGTGCAGGTTTACGGGCAAATGATATAATTCGCACAATAAACGGCGTGCCAATTCGTACGGTTGCCGATTTGCTCCAAATTTTAGAGGTTTCTAATTTGGGCGATACATTAACCGTTACCGCAGAACGCCTAAACGACAACAATTCAAGCAATGTTTTAACGGTTGAAGTCGTTTTGCACGAGTTGCGTCCTGCGTAAATTTTGATTATATGGGAAAAATGCAATTTGTAGGGGCGGATAATATCCGCCCGTCCGCCCACAAGGCTATTAAATTGATTTATCCTAAAACAGAAAAGAGGAAAAAAATGTTAGCATTAAAAAATATCTCGTATAAATATGAAGGCACAAATCGGACGATTTTCAAAGATGTAAATTTGGAATTTTCGCCTGGAAAAGTTTACACAATCGTGGGAAAATCGGGAGCTGGCAAAAGTACGTTGCTCGCCTTGCTTTCTGGATTAGATGTTGCAACTAGCGGCGAAATTGCTTACAATGGCGAAAATTTGGCAAAAATGAACCGCAACAAATATCGCGCAAGGCAAATTGGCATGGTTTTTCAAAGTTTGAATCTAATCCCAACCGCAACGGCACTGGATAATATTATCTTATCCATGAATATTAGCGGAGTTGGCGGCAACAAGCCACGCGCGCTCGAACTGCTTAAAACAATGGGAATTTCCCCCGAAAAAAGCAATCGCAAAATTTTGAAATTATCTGGTGGCGAACAGCAGCGAATCGCTATTGCGCGGGCAATCGCTCATAATCCGCCGTTAATCGTGGCGGACGAACCGACAGGAAATCTCGACAAGGAAACGGAAAGCAAAGTGCTAAAAATTTTTGAAAATATCGCTCACGAACAGGGCAAATGCGTGATAATTGTAACGCATTCCAAACGAGTTGCGGCGGTTGCGGACGAAGTTTGGCACGTGGAAAAAGGCGTTTTTCGGCGGTTTGACGGCACTATAAATCTCCCGCAAACGCAAAAACGGAGGAAAAAATAATGAACGTTGCTTTTTTATTAAATCACGCAGTGCTAAATTTGGGCAAAAACAAAGGAAGAAACATTCTGCTTTTGGGGATAACTTTTGCGATAATCACGGCGATTGTGGTGGCTTTATCCATTTTTAATGCGACAAATGTAGTAATTGACGAAACTCGAACAAGTTTACAAAGTGCTGTTCGTTTAGTTTCGCAAATGCAAGCAGTTGGCGGTGGACAAAATAATACGCAAATGATAGCGGGCAATCAAAGTCAAGCGACATTTACGGCGGAAGAATTGGCAAATTTCGCAAATTCGCAATTTGTGCAAGGTTGGGATTTACAAGAAAGTCCGCGCGGAACAGAGGGCATATTTTACCTTGTAAATCCCGCTATGTTGGCGGATTTTGAGGCGGAATTACGCTCCAAAGGATTACCAGAAAATTATGCCGTTCGCACGGACGAAGCCGCATTTGCAAGCATTGTCGCTCCTGTGGAAAGTTTGCAAAATTTGGCAATGACTTTTTTGGTGGTAGTTGTGGCTTTGGGAGCGGTAATAATGGCGTTGTTGTCGGTAATTGCTATCCGCGAACGCAAATATGAAATCGGCGTTTTGCGTGCAATGGGATTAAAAAAACAAAAAGTTGCGTTTATAATATGGGCGGAAACCGTGATTATTACCGCAATTTGCTTTGTTTTGGGATTAACCGCTGGCAATTTTTTATCTCAACCAATTTCTGATAACATTTTAGCAGGACAGCTTTCAAATGCAGAAATTACAGCAACCACTTTGGCAGAGCGAATCGCCAACGAATCAGCAAACGGCGGCGAAACGCCCAATATCTCGGGAAATTTGCAAGTTGACATTGCAATAAATTTTGTAACGGCAGCACAAATATTAGCAATTTCGCTGTTATTGGCGAGTTTGGTTGGAATAATCTCGGTAAGCCAAATTACAAAAAGCGAACCGATAAAAATTTTAATGGAAAGGACGTAAAAAATGGGATTAGAGTTAAAAAACGTGAGTTACAGCTACAACAGCGGCACAGAGCGAGTTTTACGAGGAATAAACGCCAATTTTGACAGTGGCAAAATTTACGCAATAGTGGGCGAATCGGGCGCTGGCAAAAGTACGCTGTTGTCGTTAATTTCTGGATTGGACACTTGCAAAGAGGGCGATGTTTTGTATAACGGGAAATCTCTGAAGACGCTTGACAGGGACGAATACCGCTCGAAACATATCGGCGTAATTTTTCAAAGTTTTAACCTGCTGTTGAACTCTACCGCAGTGTATAATATCACGCTTTCCATGAATATAAGCGGATTGTCGCAATCGGCAACCCAAAAAAAGGAAATTGCCTACAACTTACTAAAAAAAGTAGGCATCGACAAAGAAACTGCCGACCGCAAAATTTTGAAATTATCAGGCGGAGAACAGCAACGAGTCGGCATAGCAAGAGCGTTGTCGCATAATCCAAACGTAATTATAGCCGACGAACCAACAGGCAATTTGGACGAAATAACCGAGGGCGAAATTTTGGATATTTTCGGCAAATTAGCACACGAAGACGGAAAATGCGTTATTATCGTAACGCATTCCGATGAAGTTAGTGCCGCAGCGGATAGGGTTTTTCGGTTGGTTGGTGGAAAAATTGAGTATTAGTAAAAATGGGTTGATTGTGGGCAAATTTTATTGTGTACAAAGGGGCGGTTGGCAATTTGTAGGGGCGACCGTCCACGGTCGCCCGTTTTATCCCAGCTATATCAATCTATTTTGAAATTGTTCAAATATAAACAAATTTTATTGTAGACAAATTTTGTTTGTAGACAAATTTTAATTGTAGACAAATTTTAATTGTAGACAAATTTTAATTGTAGACAAACGGGCGGATAATATCC
>JGI24700J35501_10930515_pt1 | contig 14939 bp, 24 predicted proteins | sample TergutTh196P1_FD_35501 | JGI IMG/M metagenome (IMG submission 35501)
TGCGTAAGCAAGGCTCTGATGAACGCAAGGTTGCAAAGCAAATACAGCTGACATGCCAACAGTTCGGTATCGAAATAATACCGGACTTCATCGAACCCGAACCCCCTCATACACAGCTACAACTAGCAGAGATGGGTTACTATCAAGGAAGGAGATAAACCATGCAAGCAATCACAAAAAACAGGCAACTAACCATTTTGCAGGAAATAAGGGAAATGAAAAGGGAGATACAAAAGCTACAAACAAGCCGTCAAGAAACAAAAATAGCTACCCTCGCCAGCCTGCAACTAAGCAAAGCGGATTTGTTAAATATACTTGAACACAACTCCAAGTTGGTTACATTGGAGCGGATGGAAGATTTCGTTATTAGTGTAATCGATAACGTCCCCGCAAGCATAGAACACACCAACTACGAAAAAATATTACACCTCTCAAGAGCAGCATACTTGCAGGGCTTTGAAAATGCAGTTGAAACCTATTCAGAAGCAGTAGACATGAAATTACAAGAAGCCAGGGAAGGAGAGTAAAAAAAGGGAAAGTCGGGTAGGAAGTCGGTCGATTAATGACTAGCTTCCTACCCGATTTTACCTATCCTTGCTCACTCTCCACTCTACTTTCACTATTAATCCGTTCAATCTCGGTTATTGGGTCAACTTCCACGCCGCTTATTTCTATAGCTGTTTGATGGGATAATAGCCCGTTCTTTTTAGCGTTTATAGCACGAGCCATATCTCCGTCCCTGTCGTCCGGTGCGTTTGTATCAAAGGAGATTAGTATATCTGTGCTACTGTAGTCTGTGCTATTGCGTAGGTTAATACGGTCGGTTATTATTTCCCATAGCCGCCTATAACCTTTTTTAAATATGCGGTCTAGGGTAGTTACGTATTGGTCTAAAGCATACATTTTGTAACGCAGGGCAACACCGCTTGTATTCCCCGCAAACTGCTTGTCTGCCATGTTTGGCACGCTTGTGGTCATAAAAATAAGTTCTTCTAGCTGTTTTAAAAACGATATTAGCCCATTATAGTCAACCTGTTTTATTAGCCACTGTGCATCCCCCTCGTTTGGAAAGAAGATAGCAGGGGCTTCGTATATTTCCTTTATTTCTTGATGCCAAGCTGGATTTATTGTTTGCTCCCCTGTTTGTGGGTCTATTATGTACTTATTTGGATGAGCATTATGGTTGCGTATGATTATCTTTGCTGCGTCGTTATATTGGGTCATATTGCGGGCGTTCGTTAGCATATTTTCGTATACGTCTATTAGGTCAATAGCCGGCTCAAAAATAGCTATACCGTCTGGTTGCTCAAACGCTACCGCAGGCACTGCCCCCCAATACAATTGCTTTTCATGAAGTTCTCGCAAAACGCCGTTTTCATCATAATCCTCAAACGATATACTCTCCCCCTTGCTGTTGTAGCGGCGTTGGCTAGTTGCTGTTGTTATTTCCATAATCTGTTCCTTATCTTCTTGCCATGTGCGTAAAAGCGCAGTCATACGAGGTCTTATTGCATAATCGTATATTGCTATTGCCCCCCTACCTGATATCGGTGTGTAGTTTATATTATTATTTTCATCGGCAGAAATATACAGATACGCTGCCCCCGTACTTATAAACGAGTGTATCAACTCCGCAAAGACAGATGAATCATCGTTTACACGTTTAATTGTGTCCACCATTTCAGCATATTCTTCTGTATATGTTTCACTAGTTTCATCAAAGGAATATAATGGGGACTTACCAGCCAAATATCCCTTCGCCATATTTACGATGTAATGTTCAAAGCCCACAAGAGTTCTGCTGTCTATACCGCTCATAAACTGTGCAGGGTGCGGTTTTCGCCTGTACCTTTTATATAACTTTTCCCTATTGGTCAAATATGGCTGTATCTGTTGTAAAAGCCCCATCACTGCCTTATCGTCCAAATTTTCAAAAAAATCCTTTTTTTTCTGTATCATAGTTAGTAAAACCTCAAATTTGCTGTTATTGCCCTCGTTTCCAACATTTCATTTTCCATCGCATATCTTACTGCGTCTAAAACATGGTCGTTCTTTTTTGGATATTCCGATATAAAATTGCCGTGTCTGTCTACCATGTACTCATACCCGAAAAATTCTCTATATGCGTTCGGACATCTAATTTTATCTATCACTATCTTGGTAAGTCCTTGCAAAAACTTGAACCCAAAATCACGACTATCCGGCCCCTTTTTAGCAGGGTATACACTAAGCCCCAATGTGTTCATTTTTGCGTTTGTTTTTGAGTCGTGGCTATCTGCTGTTATTATTGTCGTGTTTATCCGTTTCTCTTTTATCTTTTCCGCAAACGCTTCATCGAACAACCTTATTTCGTATATTTCATTAAAAATATAAAGCGTTTTCTGTTTTTTATCGTAGTGCATTTCACACCAAACGGCGGGGTCAATACTAAAACCATAGTCTATACCCTGCTTTATATTGTCAAAGGTATTTATAACCTCTTTCGTAATCCGTTGTTCAACTACATTATCAAAAACAGCTCCCCCTGTGCCTGTTGCAACTCCCATATATTCATGTTCATAGGCTACGGGATTATCAGCTTGTAACTGTTTGGCTTCTATGACAAACCGCTCGGAAAGCCATTCAACAGGCACATCAAGGTATGATACTTTTGTGTGTAGGCGGTCGTTGTTTTCTTTTAACACATCTAGGTTTGCCCAATGGTCACGGCTTTTCGGTGGGTTAAAGCTCTCAAAGTTCCAAAACTTGCCACCCTTACCCCTCATTGTGGATTGCAAAATTACTCTTATTTCTTCACGTCCGTGAAACTGGTCAAGTTCTTCAAACCATGTTATCCCAAAATAGCCAAAGGGAGGACGTATAGACTTTATTTTTGCAGGTTCATCGCTACCCCTAAACATTATACGCTGGTCTGTAGATTTAAATATCACCTCAAGCGGAGATTTTTTTATTTTAAAATAATCAGAAAGCCCCAACAAACCAACAGCAAAGCAAATATTTGCAAAAACGCTATCACGTATGGTGTTCCCCACCTTGCGGAATATTATTGCATGGCTGTTCTTGTTTAGCAATATAAGCAATATTATAGCGATTGGTATAAATGTGGATTTTGTACCACCACGCCCACCGCTAAACAAGTAATGTGTATATTTATGGTCTATAATATCCTTTAGCGGTTCGTCAAATTTCGGGATTATATGCTCCATTGGGTTTATTTCTAGCATTGCCTGCACCTCTATCTTATGAGCTTTATTACTACATTGTCATCTTTTTGTTGTTGCTCTGCCAAAATCCTCATCCTGTGTAGTTTTTCTTCGTTGCGTACTCTGGAATTTTGGATATATATTATTGCGTTTTCCACTTCTATCAGTCTTTTTATTTTTGCTACCGTGTCCACTTCCAACATATCGGCTTTGCTCTCTCGTACCTTTTGCGATATGCTACCGTGTTTGTTCGCCGTAAATATACGTTTTTCTATCTCCACAAGCGTCATGCTAGGGTTATCACGTATCGCTTTCGCAAAATCGCTCATTCGTTTTTCATGCATTATCTGCTTATATACAAGTGCTTCCAAACGTTCGATTTCGCCCGTTACTTTCATTGCATCTAACATCGCTAATTCATCGGCTGTCGCATCTGAAAAATAAAAATCTGCAAAGCGTCCTGTTTTTATAGCGTTTTTGTTGTTTGGGCGCGCTTGGTGGGGAAAGTGTGGTGTTTTAGGATTTTCATTTGTCGGTTCTTTTCCCTTTTCTCCCCTTTGACTTGAACCCCTGTTGTCGACTGTGTTTGTGGTCGTTAAAACGTTCGTTTTTTCGTTCGTTTTTTTACCCGAAAGCGAACGTTCGTTTTTACCATCGCCCCATCCGCTGTGCTTCCATCTTCTCACAGTCCCCTCTGGGATATTTAACGCTTTTGCAATTTCCACAAGCCGCATACCCTTTTGGTACATATTCTTAGCTTTTGCTTTTTGCTCATTTCTTTTTGGCATCACCTCACCTACTTTTGTAGAATTTTTTCAAAAAAGTATTGACAACCACCATTAAAGGTGGTATAATTATTTCAAGAAAGGAGGTACTTATGTTAGACTGGTTTGAAACCTTACTAGCTTCGATATTAACAATAACAACTGCATCCTATATTAGAGCCAAAAAAAGAAAAACCGACCTTGAGTCCAAGAAGCTAGAACTAGAAAACAAAAAGCTAGAGAACGAGATTAAAAGTAAAGAAAGTAAAGAAAGTAAAGAGGACTGAGTGGAGGGGCTATATGCCCCTTCTCACTCAAGGACAGTCTAACATAAAATCATGCTCAATACAATATTTAACTTAATACTGTTAATGTCACTTTGCTATTTGGCGTTTGCAATAGTTGGTTTTTTGTACTCGAAAATCAAACTACGAAAAATGCGCAGCAAATATAATTCTCTAATAAAAGGTAAGGCTGATATTGAAATTAAAACAAATACGTAAAAACAGGGGTGTGTCTATAGCAAAACTCTCTATAATGTCGTCTGTTCCTATACGTACAATAGAGAATATAGAGCGCAATGGAAATTGTAAGGTCAACACCGCAATAAAATTAGCCAAAGCACTAAACGTAACACTTGATGAACTTTGTATTTCAGAAAGCCAAGACTAGCTTTTTCTTGGCTTTTTGCTTTTGGTTTATCTATCGTTCTCTCCATCGTTTCAACTCCTCAAGTGTAATCGTCTTTTCCCATAACGGCACATTACACTTTTTGAAAATCTCGTCTTTCTCCTCTCTATCCCTGCATACCACAATAAAATAAAAGTTAGGGGTAAATTCCTCTTTGTCCTCTTGTCGTATTCTTTTGCGTTCAGCTTTTATTTTTTCTGTTTCCTCCGCTGTCTTTGTAACGCTTTCCGGCTCTTGGTATACATCACCAAATCCCTCAAATGTTTGTAGGTCGTATTCTGTAAAGTGGAAGTCGCCCATTAAGTCTAAGTCATAGCTTTGGGACAAGTCTAATATCGCTTCTATATCGTAATGCCCTTGTTGTGCTTGGTTGTTTAGTTTTATATTTAGGGCTATCTCCTGTTTTTCATCTATGTCTACAACAGCCACATCTAAGGCGTATTCCTTGCCCCTCTCTAATTCGTCAAGTATCGATAGTCTTTGATGTCCGGATAATAAGTTGCCCGTTCTCTTGTTCCATACTAGAGTTTCCACTAGCCCATCTTCTTTTAGGCTCTTTTTTAGTAGCTTACGGTTACTCTCGTCTATATTGCGGGGGTTATAGTCTGCAAAATTGATTTCAGAGCGGTTGACTGTCTGCACGTTAAAGGCTTGGTGCTTGGTTTTGCTCATGATTTGATTTTCTCATCGGGTATTGGGTTGAAGCCCGCTGTTTGTAAAAAAATGATAGGCTTATTGTAGTGTTTGGCAACTTCAAATTCTACTACACAGCCGTCATAATTGTACCAATCATCGCATAATGCCAAAATATCAGCAATGGCTAGCTCTTCGACAATTGTTTTGCCTAACATACGGATTCTTGCTTTGGTTACACCGTGTTCGGCAATTTCTCGTTCATACTTACCAGGATGAAAGTTGTGAATAAGCTCATATTGTAGGTTGGTGAGTTTTGCCCACTCTTTTAGAGCCGTGTCGCATTGACGAACGTAAGCCTCTGGGTCTTTTTTGCCTCGTAGGCCGTTAGAAATCATAACTTTATAAGTTTTAGTTGTCATTTTGTTGTTCCTCTCTTTCTTGTCTTAACATAACTTCGACATAAGGGAAATATTCTTTTATCTTCTGCCAATCCTGTGGAAAATGCTGTACAATAACATCTAACTCCGATTTTATAAACCCCCCAAAGGAATTGCCTTTTATTTGCGAAAACCTATCCAGTATCAGCCTATTGCGTTTTATATACTCTAATATATCTTTTTTTCTCCAACGTGCCACTGGGTATATTATTTTTCGTTTATGGTCAATTGTGCCACTGTTTTTTATCATGCTGGAGCGGAAAATACTGTCGCTTATCCGTATACCACTTGCTATCCAACCTATATCAAAATAGTTTCTTGCATAGTTATAGGCATCGTTAAAGCTCACTTTTACCATATTTGCGTGTCGCTCTGATAGGCTGCCCGTGCGTAACATATCTACTGTAGCAGGGTGGGGCAATTGTAATATCTCTGTATTGTACCTCTTTTGGTAGTATAGCAAGTTTTTCTCTACCCAGGACAACTCTGGTACCATGTACATATATGCGACTTTTACTGTTTTCATGTGCTTAATACACAAGTCAAGGCATACAAGGCTGTCTTTGCCACCGCTGAAAAATACTATTACACTGTCGGTTATCTGGGCTTGGCGTTTTATTTCGTTTAATAACATGATTAAGCACTTAAAGGGAAAAGACCTTCCCACGCCGTTAGCGGATAAATGTTTACCACTCCGAACCGCTCGTCATTTGTTTGGCATGTTCGTATCTCTATCGCTCTTGCCATGCAATATGCAGTTAATTTCTTGCCTATGTTTTGGCATTTTTTCAGTGACCAGCCCATTTTGAAAGTTTTGTTGTATTTTGCAACTGTGTAAAATTGCAGAGATTGGTTAAGAGCTATTTCTAAAGTTTCACTTTTTGCTTTTTCGTCTTTTAGTGCTTGTAACAGAGTTATGCCAAAGTCTGGGTCAGCGATGATTTTCTCCATGGTTGCCTCGGTCATGTATGCCCCGTGCTTGCGGATTGAGGGCAGAACATCTCCAGCTATCCATTTTTGAAACGGCAAGGCTTTTTCTTTATCTGAACGTCCTAGAAAAAAATATAAACCCTGTTCGGTTAAACATTGCATTTCCTGCGTTCCACCAGGGGTGTCAAACGGATTGACCCCCTTCCATTCATCGGGAACGTGGTTAAATAACCCTCGATGCCATGCGTACTCCAAACTTTTCGCTATGTCTTTACCTACGAACCACGGCTCACCATTTATTATTGCTGTTCTTATTTCCTTCCCTTCAAAGTTGAAAATTTGTAGTTTATCCATATTATACCTCTCCTTTTTTCGAGTGCTAAATTGAGTTTAATAATACAGAGCCTTTTTCTGTATACATAATTATAACAGATAAACAATGCTGCGTAGTCCATTCTTTTGCGAAAATAGGCTGTTTTTAAAAAGAATGGACTGTAAGGGTAAAATTGTTTGATTGGGGAGTTGAAAAGTATTGGTTTTTGTGCTATAATTATAGCTATAAAAATAAAAACGGAGGTGTGTTATGAAAAAGAAATATAAAGCTATTGCTGTAAGGTTCGATGTGTACTTAGATTTTGTTGAGCCAGAAGATTTGGATAATCCAAAAACGACTGAAATAAGAAGTTGGCATATGACAAAGTCACTTAAAAAAGGTGATGAGTTTTTGATGTGTTCAAGTTCTACAAAAGATACATATGCCTTTATATTTGGTCTTTTCGTATTTGACAGAGCTGAAAAAATAGGCGATGATTTGTATGAGTGGCATTTTTCAGAAATGACAGAAGTAGCACCTACTCCCATCAATAGAGCTGGTCAAGGTTGGTTTACAATAGAGGCAGATTTAGACATATGGACAAAAGAACGATGTGCTGAACTCCCAGACAATGTTTATAGTAAAGCATTTGAAGATAGAATAGACAAAAAAACAGGAAAGTTAATACCGCAAGAATTTAAAAGCAGCTCTAAGGTAGGGATAGTTTTTTAAAATATAATTTAAAAGGGGGAACCGGAAATGGGTTTAACTGCAAACAGGCGAGAACAAGGCAGGTTTAGTGACAGTGCTTTAAGAGCTACTTACAACAGGGATAGAGCAAGCGGAAATATAGGTGGAGGTAGGCGAGCATTGCGACAAGGTGTTAGAAACGCATTAGGCAGAAATCCATCAACAAGGGATAGGGCAACAGCCGCCCGCATGAACGCAACCATAACACGTATATACGGACAAGGTAATTAAAAGGGATAACCATGGGATGACCATGGTTTTTTCTTGCAAAAATAAAAAAACAGAATAGTTGACTTTTGCGGTACGCAATGTTATAATATAACATAAGAAAGGAGGTAAAAATGTTAGACAAACTAAGTGAAGTAATCGCTCTTGTTTCTATTGCACTAGGTTGGTTCTTAACTTATCAGCAGGCGATGAAGATAAGAGAAGAAAGAAAAGAGAAACACCTAAAACGCAAGAAAAAAGAGCGAAAACGACAAAAAAGCAAAAAGTGACTTGGAAGGGGAGTTTATTCTCCCCTCACTTACTTCACAATAGTCTATCATAAAAATATGAAAGAATCAATATTGAGTATTATTTTTATAATTTTATCAAGCCTAAATATTTATAGAATTTTGTTAAGAGATGGCTTGGGTGCAATCCAGTACATAAACTTAGTAGCTTCTTTAGCTTTAATAATTATCTGCATTTTTCATATTGTGGAAGTAATGCGATTGCACAAACTTAAAAAGGAGCTAAAAGCCTTGAAAGGAAAGCGTTATGAAACTAATTCCTAAGAAAGGTGGTCACGGTTACATTTCCAGTTATACAGTTAACATTAGTCTTAAATTAGCAAAGAGTTGTGGGTTTGTAGATGAAAAGGGCAATTGCCATAATTTAGAGATTGTAGGCAACCCTTGCGAAAAAACCATAACCATAAAGGTTGTAGAAAGCCAAGAACAATAGTGTCTTGGCTTTTCTACCCTTTCAACTCCTGTTGTATACTCAACCTCCACTGCCATATCACCTCCGGCGGGAAGTCCCTTAACCTTATATCCACTTCAAAAAACACATGTAGCTCATCGTTTACCTTATCAAAACGCCTGTTAAGTAAAGATACAGGCATATCGAACAAATCCACACTTTCCATGTGCTTGATTAGCTTATATCCCATTTTGTCTAATGTTTCTTGCAGTCTACCGTCTGTTGCACTTATCGCTTGCTCTCTGTTTTCCGCTATTCTGTAAAGCACGGTGAACGTAGCTTTAAATCTGTTTACATTAAGCTCCGCAGGGGTTAGGGAACTATCTATCATGTGTACGAAAAAATATGGCAATGGGGCATCTGTCCTAAATTCTCTCAATATTGATATTTCCCCATCGGTTAGCTTGTGAAGCTCGGCTGCTAGAGCAAGTTTTAAATCTTCAGGCTCAAACACACTTGCATCTTTTGGCGGCTCCCAGATATGCCATTGGTGATGTCTTTTGGTTTGCTCTGTCATAATCCCCATTTCCCTCGCTTTTCGTCAAGTTTTATGTTCCAACGATTATCGGCTGTAGCTTCTACTTGCGATTTCGCCTTTTCTTGTATGTATGCACCTTTCATGAACTTTGTGCCACGGTCAACAAAGGAGGCATATGACATGTTGTTTACAACTGTTGCTGTTGTTGTGCTACCCTCTTGCTCAACTTCCTGCACCTCCCACGCTCCTTGCATTGCCCCTGTATCTACTGGTGTGTTTGCTTTTGCCACATCTTTAAAGGCTTCTGCTGTGTTATGCGAGTATTCTTTTATTGCATCAGGTAAACCCGCCTGCATTCTTTTTAGTGCTTCTGCGTATTCTTTCATGTTCCATCCCCCTAATCATACATGTTAGTAAAATATGCTTGCTTTTCGTCTTCTGTTGGTTTAACTTCCGTGTAGCGGATTTTATACCCATCTTTTTGGCGTTCTATTGCACTTATTTGCCCTATTATGCCCTCGGGCAATATCATAACCCTATCAGCTGCTTTTAAGGTCAAATTTCGCCTTATATCGGCATGGAAAAAGGTTATGTCAGATATTGCAAAAACTCCCTTTTCGATTGGCTCAATTACAATGCTTTTGTACAAATGCAACCCAAATCCCGTACTCCCATCATTGCGTATAAAAGCTCCGCTTGTAAAAGGTTTTATTGCGTGTTCTATTGGTGGAGCAGATTCCAACTCTTCAATTGTCGGTGTTCCCTTATCCTGCATTATAACATCTACCCGCTGGCGGCTTTGCATTCTGTAGGGCATACCACAGTAACCTTGATATGTTGCTATTGTTGCACCGCTATGGCTTATCTTTTTTGCTATAATAAAATCATGATTTTGTATATCCACACTTAACCGTGCCATTATACGCAATGACTGCTCTTTTGTTGTGGTTTCAAGTGGAGTAGGTTCTGCACTATCTACTGAACGGTGTGTTATGCTCACGGGAATATTTTTATACACATTCACAAGAGTTTTACTGCCCTTAACTTCTCTGTTTATATCAATCAAATCACGGTCGAAATGATGGCTCACTATATCCCCTATTTTACCAAAGTTTACTGTTTTCATTAGCTCCCCCAGTCTGTTGGTATCTGTAGCATCTGCCCCGGAAAAATTAAATCACCTGCGTTCCAGCTCGGCCTGTTTTCTACATTTTGGTGTAACATATCACGGTTGTAATTGTACAGTTCACGCCATGCTGTACCGTCTTGCCCATGTTTGCGTGCTATTGCCCAAAGGTTATCACCTGGTACTATTGTGTAAGTTTGTGTTGTTGGGGGTTTATTCTCTGGTGGTCGTGGTGGTGGGTTTGTGTTATCGTATGGGCTTGGGCTTTGCGTATCCCCTTCGGCTGGGCTACGCTTGCCAAATGGCGGGTGTTCTATCAAGTTCAGCGTGTAATATATATCGTCTTCCGCCTTGGCTCTATACTCAATATCAAACCCATTGCACAAAACCAGTATATTTATGTCTATATGCTCAACAACCAGTCTTTTATATTTTCGGCTGTCCTGCCACTTTTCAAAAAATTCTTTATACGCATTTACAGCTTGTAACCCCCCTTCCGGCAACTTAGCAGACCAAAATTGACTCTCTATAGTAAACTCCCGTAACTTGGGGTCGTTGCCAATAGATACATAACCAGCCCCGAAAGTATGATGCACAATGTTTTCTGTTGGGCGTGTTATAGGGAAATCGCTAGGGTTTAGGGGCAACACAATATCCCCGCCCTCTCCCATAAAGTGCATTTTTGCAAATGTTTCTGTTGTCATAAATTATTCACTCCTTTGGTTTGTGTTTTTATTATAACAGAAAATCAAGCCATGTGAGTCCATTCTTTTTTTGTACACAAAAAACCGCCCTAGCTAGGCATTTGGGCGGTTTACTGTTTATATCTCAAGCACCAATATAGTCATCTAATATATCAACAATGCCTATATATTTCTTTTTTGATATCTCTGTTTTGCCTGCACCTATGTGTTTTTTCACTATTATTGAAAAATCTAAATTTTCAATTTCTTCTATAGCCAATTTCAAACACTCAATCTTATTTTCCATACTCTCTGTATTTTCACATACATCCCTAGCGTTGTCTACAGCTGCAAGGGATTTGCTTGTAACGGGATTTATAAACAAATCCAACTTGATTGTTTTACCATTGCTAAATACTAGATATAACACATACATCGTACCCATATAATAATAGGCTGTGTTTGGTATTTGCTTTTTTAAAGTCGCTTCTAAATTTTTATATGTGGCTGTAATGCTAATGTCCGTCGTTGCTATACCAAATCCGTTGTCGGTATAATATTGGTGAAAATCTTGGAATAATATTGCTATAAATTTTTTTAGTTCTAACTCACAAAAATTAAGGAAATTTTTGGATAGTTCCGCATGTATTTCTTTTAAATCTTCTAGTCGCTTCATGCTTTTTAAATCCAAGCTAGGTTCTCCTTTCTTGTCTTCAATTATTTATTATAACAACGGCTATATGCTTAAGATAACGCACTTCCGGGAATGTTGATCCCAAACCGCTCCACTTCCTTAGCGAAAAAAGGACCTATTTCTTTTACATTCTCTTTGAAAGGCATATAAATCAAACCCGCTATATCAGATGGTTTTTCAATGTTTTCTTGCTCTTTAATTAAAATGAAGACATTTTCACGTCCTAACAAAGCAAGGAGCATTCCAAGCTCCAGCACAACATTTTGCCTTGCTCTTCCCATTTTGGCTTGTTCATCTCCCTTTTTGTGACCCTCATCGTCTGGGGTAAGAAGCACAACACCAAAATCTGCCGCTTTAATATTGCTTTCTAGCTTTTCAATGATTGTTTTGCCACCACTTGCGAGTTGGTCTAGTATTATAGGAGTAAACTCTGTTTTCTTTAAAAACAACTCTAGCTGGTCTCTGCTTGTAGTGTCGTGACCATATACAACAAAGACATTCTTGTTGATATACTGAGATTGTATTTTCTCACCGTCAAACAAGGGACTCAATTGTTCATGGTTCTTACCTTGAACATTAACCTTTCCTGTGTTAAAAACATTAACTATTGCACCGTTTTCAAGAGTAAGCCTTGTGCCAGTATTATTCTTTATATTTGATTCTTCAGTAACAGAGAACCCTTCTTCTTTTAGTGCATTTTTAACCTTTTCGACTGTCCAGTTCATGCTTTGCTCTCTCCTATCTTGCCTTCTAGTTATTTATATAGTACGGTAGCATTTCCTCGCACGTGCCACCGTTTAACGAGGTTATTGATACTTTGTCCCACAGGTCTTTTAGGCTATGAGTGCCATAAAATACCTTAGCATTTGTGAACTCTTCAAATGTGGGATAGTCGTGTCCTTCTTCTTCACTGTTGTCAAGTCCAAACCAATAGGAATCGCCATCTGTTTCTTCATCTTTAGCTTTTCCCATCCAAGTTACACGGTAAATATTACAACCGTCAATGTAAAAACCAATATCCAATACGTTATGGTCATAATTTAAAACATCATCTTGCATAACTATTTCAAAATCTTTAAAACTGATTTTTTCCCTCATTTTTTACTTCCTTTCCGCCCCTCTCTTCGTCCATGCTCATGCGGATGTTCGGGGTGCTTAGCTGGTCTGCTGTGGTCTGTAAAATCTACATCCTTAAATTGATTGCCACTTTCGTTGAACCACCTACGAGTTGCAAAACCACCTTCCCTATCCAAAATATCAACACTTGAATTAGGCTCACCTTTCAGTAAGTTATCACGTGTGACACTGTGCTTTCCAGTAGGTGTAATATCAATAATATTACCTTTGTTGGTCACTACAGTATCAACATACTCACCTTTTTTTAATTTTTCCTGTATATTTCCATGTGTTGCAACGTTTTTTCCTCTTTCTATTATACCACGTCCCCGCATATTGTCAACTTCAACCCAACTCCTGCAAGGGTGTGGGGGGGCAACAATGGGGGGTAGGTTTACCCCTAGCACGGCATCCTTTATCGGTATTCGTTTACCGTCTAGTTTTAAACAGTTTTCTGTTGTTGCTCCATCCATAACGGCATGGAAAACATAATAACCCGCCTCGCCGTCACTATCTTTCTTTTTTAATGCCTCATACACCGCATAACCTATAGCAAACAGCATTACCCGCTCCATTATGCCAGAAAAGCCGCCCTTTTCTCTCTTTTTTAGTAACTGGTTTCTTGCTGTGTTCATCTCTCTTGTGGTCATGTCATAAAATAGGGCTTCGTCATCTTCACCGCCCGCAAGGTACGAGTGTATTGTCCTGCTCATTCTTCTTGCCCTGTGGCTAGCTTCTACGTGTACCATTACCGCCATTGTTGACCCGTTTGGCAAAATAGTACTGTAGGGGTTGTATGGTGTGTTGTCTATCTCCTCGCCAGTAAAAACATGGTATTTTTCTCTTGCTACAGCTTCATATAGCGGGGCGGTATCGTTTAATATATTGCTGTAATGCTCTACAAAAGCGGCGAGTAAAAGCAGTTCAAAGGCTTGATTGCTCTCAATATGCCGTCTACGTCTTAAATATGATGCTCTTGCCGCCAATTCGTTGCTGCTATAAAAACCTGCCTCCCGCCATTTGTCTATCTGCCTGTGTAGTCTATTGACTTTGTAACTGGACAAAATGCCTGTGTTTGGCGGAAAGCTAGTTGTTATGCTGTCTAGTTGGTCTTGAACTGCCAATGTGTGTCTGTTTATCATTGGCATAGCACGAGCTTGTATTATATCCGGGTGTTGCCAGTATTCGGGGGCTGTCATTTTCCCTCCATTTTGTGTGTGGCGATTATTTCTGTGCTTAACACAACCTCATACAAAAATCTATTGCGTTTGTTATAAAAGGTCGATTTTGCCATAGGTAAATTTTGGTTATGGAAATTGAATTTTTTAGCTTTTATACAACTATCAATTATTGCGTTTTTTAAGTTTGTTTTGTGCGGGTCAACACAATCCTTTAAAGCTATGTCTAGTGCATTTGTAATGTGGTGCGATATTTGGCGGTGATATGTCCCCGTGTTTTCGCCTGTAAAATAACGTTCCACTGTTTTTAAGCAGCTTTTTTTTGTTTCTTTTGGTAAATTGTATTTTCTCATTTTTCTTCCCCCATTTGACAATTGTGTTATTGTAGTTTATAATTAGTACAGATGTAGCATAGTGTGAATCGAAACATCAATTAGAGATAACCTAGCGGGGGATAGGGTTATCTCTTTTTTATTTCCAATAAACCCATGGAATATCATAATCAGTCCATATAAGAAACTGTTTGCATTTTGGGCAATGGTTCACGCTTAAACTATATTGCGGGCACTCTATTTTCATAGGAGAAAGAGAAAAAAAGGCATGTATCTTCTTTTCTCTCGCATACGTTAGTAGTATGCAGTTACATCTTCTGCAAAAAAACATATGCCGTACACAGTGAACATCTTTGACTTTTTTGTACCTAGGCACACTTGCCGGTGGTTCTTTTTTGTGTTTTCTTCGTAAGCGGGTTATCGGGTCTGTGTAGTATATATAAATTGCGTAGGGTACACTGATCACAAGACCCGCCATTAACCCAATCAAAAAACTAAATGTTTCCATTTTCCTTCACCTTTCCTTCACCTTTTTTCTAAATGTCCCCATTTTCCTTCACCCTTTTTTAAATCCCCAGAAACCTTATTGCCGCAGTTCGGGGTCGGGCAGACACATAAATATATTGGTCCATCAAGTTGGTGG
>JGI24700J35501_10930514_pt1 | contig 14927 bp, 15 predicted proteins | sample TergutTh196P1_FD_35501 | JGI IMG/M metagenome (IMG submission 35501)
TATTCTGCGAAACTTTTCTTCACTGTAGTTTTTTATATTTTCATATTTCATATTACTATTCTAACAGATTGTTTTTGATTTTGCAAGAGGTCTAATAGTAGTAAAGTGGTTATTGCAATAATACGTTGCTTTGCCACGGTTTCACGTGCAGTTGCTTTAATCTCTTTTCTTGATTTCATGGTAAGTAAACTCCTTTTGTCAAATTGGACTTTCGCAGATTTTTTAGTTTTTTAGCTTCCTATCTTCTTAGCTTCTTGAAAAACCGTTAAAAAGCATTTTGCATATCAAAATTTATGTTGCCTTGGTATATACGTAAACGGAGTATTTGGAAGTTATCGTTTATATCGTCGCCATCAAAAAGACTGCCCAAGTTAATAAAGTTTACACCATTTTCTATTGTGGCAGTGCTTTCCGTACCCACGGCAGACACAACAAAAACACTGCGTTCCAGCACCATTTGTTCCAAAGCATGTAACAACATTTGCTGCTCATAAACAGGCAATGTGTCCACTTGAGTATTGATTAAAACTATTACATGGTCAATATCGTAATAATTAACTTCACTTATAAAGCGCCAGTTGTATACCGATGTATTTGTTAAAGAGCCGTTTGTTGCATTAAGGCTAACCATACCGATTCCATTCCCAATGTTGTCGAGCCTATAACTGATACTCCACGCCATTGTGTCCAGGTTTTCCATTTCCGTTATCTCTGTCGGTCCAACAAAAACTCCCAAATTGGAGCCTCTCATGAAAGTGTGGAGGGCCCTGTTTCGCATTTGAACAAAATCCCCTATTTCCGGCAGTTCCAAAAAAGGTGCAAGAGATGTGTTCCCTGCAATAGTAATATCAAACCCCGGATCTTCCGGTTCAAGCAAGACGTTGTAGGGGTTTTGGCTAACATCTGATTCGGGGTGGTCTATATGCCCTTGCTCATTTACACTAACCCCAATATATGTGGCAATATCGCCAATACTGGCTCGTATAACCCCGGACGAAGTGCCGGCAGTAAATACGTTATTATAAAACGAACCCACATCGGCAGGAGTTGCCTCTATAAACACTGAATTTAGCTGTTCGCTGTGACCCAGGGGGCTAAGGCCCGTAAATGTCAGGGTAGCTGTCTCTCCCGTGTTAAGGTCCAGTGTTTGCACATTCGGTACAATTTGGGCAAGCTCAAGCACCTCTATACTGGCAGTTGTGTTAAAATTACCGTATGTAAGGTTAAAATCAATAGGCGCAGGTACAGTTGGAAAAAACATGTTCCCATCTCTGGAAACGGGAGATTCTGTTGCAAGTAACACCATATCGGAAGCAAGTTCAAGAGTATTGAGATGGCCATCCAACCCTACCGGGTTAACATCCAATACATCTCCCACAAAAACACGGTTGGGAAATGTGCGTATTTCTATATCCGACAATATGCCCGCAATAGAATTGTTAAATACCCCCAACGCATTTACAACACGCCGCTGGGAGCCGTCGCTAACAGTGTTTATAACACGCATGTTTTCTTGCCCGGGTTCGCGCAAGCCAAGGGTAGTGGAACCGCCGCCATCCAAATGCATTGCTCTGTACGCACCTATATCTTGCATTATTGTCGCCATTTCTGCGTGGGTCGCTCCGGCACTGCGTCCGCGACCATCTACCGCTACCAAAAACACGGTGCTTTCATCTTCGCTAAAACCTACTGCGGACCGTGGGTGGCGGCTGTTTGGAGCAACAACATAACCGCTTGTGCTAAGCTGACCATCTTGCAAAATAGTACCGGCACCGCCGATCGCCTGCCATATTGCGTCTATATCCACACTGGCATCCACAAAAAGCTCCGCTGTATGCCCAACCAAAATGCTCTCCGTAAAATAAGTAGCATAAGATTGGGACAGAGCTATGATATAACCGCCATAAGGAACGTCTACAACCTCCCCCGGTTCAGATATGTGGGTGATTACATCATTTTCTACCACAATTTTAACAAGCCCGCTTTGTCGAGCGTCTATCCCTGTGGTGTTGTAAATGGCGTTTCGATCAAAAACGGTAGCACTTATCGCTCCCTCAATTTTGTTAATTGCTTGTATTGTCAGATTCCTAATGCCATTGTTAAGGAAAACAATATCCGGTTGTATATATTCTATGAGAGGAGTGTTATGCACATCTATCAAAAAAGTGGCAAAATCATCTCTCCCTCTATACATTTCCAATATTTGACCGTTTTGTATAACGGTTCCAAAAGGGGTGCCGGGGTATACGCCCATATTAAAAAAATCTGCATTAATGCCACCAATCGCTCCACCATCTCGCAGCAAGTTAGTTGTGGTATTGCGACTTCCATGGTTGGGCATAACCGGACCTAAAGTGATGCCGGGATAGGTTAAATCGACCACAAGCACATGTACATCTACAATACCCGCATTGGTTACACGTCTGTTCAGTTGGTAGTAAACACCTCTGGCAATATAAAAGCCGTTGTTGTAAACATGTATCACATCTCCCGAAACAACAGTTGCTCCGATAATAATGAATAAAACCGACAACAGTATTTTTTTTGATTTTTTTAATATATACACCTTATATACACCCCCTTTTTCGTTTCGTCTATTGTTCCAGGGTTAATCTTGGCTATATGGCAAAAGGGCAATGTGCCTAGCTCTTTTAATTGCTATGGTAAGAATGCGCTGGTGCTTGGAGCATGTTCCTGTCATTCTTCTCGGCAATATTTTACCTCTTTCGGAAATAAATTTACGTAGCTTAGGAAAGTCTTTGTAGTCTGCGAAATCACTCTTTTCAAAACAAAAGTTACAAACACGTTTTTTCCTGCGGCCTCTATTTCTTTTTATCATGTTTCCTCCTTAAAACGGCAAGTCATCGTCGTCTATGTCTTCGACTATCGGCGAAAAGTCTGCTTGCGGTTGGCTGCTCTGGCTGTTTTGCGGTGGCATGTTTTGCATACTGCCTTGGTTTTGGTAAGAGCTTTGGCGAGATTCAAAAGCAGCTTTGCTTTCAGTAAAATAGTGGTGATCTACTACAATTTCTAAATCATAGCGTTTTTGACCATCTTTGTCTGTCCAGTTGTTGTTACGCAAAGAACCTTCTAAAGCAATCAACATACCTTTTTTTAAAAATTTTTCAACAAACTCCCCATTTTTCCCAAAGGCTACACAGTTAAAAAAATCTGCGTCGGGCTGACCTTCACGTTTGTAGCCTCGATTAACAGCAATGCCATAACGGCAAACAGCCACTGGTTCAGCACTTTGAGAGTAACGTGTTTCCGGATCGCGGGTAAGGCGACCCATTAAAATAATTCTGTTCATTATGCAATGCCTCCCTTTTGGGTTGCCTCCTTTTTAGGTTGTTTACCCCCCGGTATTTCTTGCTCAGGCTTGATAATTAAATAGCGTAACAAATTTTCTCTAATACGCATACGGCTTTCTATCTCTGCCGGTGCGTTGCTTGGTGCAGCAAATGTTATGAAACGGTATATACCTTCATTTGTCTTTTCGATTTCATAGGCCAACCTGCGTTTGCCCCAATCGTCTACTTTTTCTACCGTTCCTCCAAATCTTTCTATCAAAGAAATTACTTGGTTATGTTCGGCTAAAAGAGCCTCTTCATCTAGTGCGGTTTTAAAAACCACCGTCATTTCGTATTTTTGCATTTTACCTCCTTATGGACTTGTGGCTCCCAACACAGGGGAGCAAGGATAAACAGCAACCAGTATAACACAAACATATAAAAATTTCAACAGGCAGAAAACGTCCGATTATTTGACCATCTGACCATATTTACAACAAATTAGCTTTGTTTAGGAAAAATCTATGTTTAGCACAAAATTAGCACAAAATTTCTATTTCAAAATTAACTGCCCATAATTTGCGGTTGACTTGTCAGAGTGTTCCGTTGTGTCGCAAAACTTTGCAACTGAAACCCTTCTTCCGGATTTGTCTGCGTCATTTATACCTATTTCAAAACCTATTACCGTTCCTTCTTTAGGTTTAATGGTTTTAAATTTTATTTTCGCATGAACTTTGTACCCTGTTTCTGTAATTTCTGCTGTTGTTGTTATATCGGGGTTCTCCCCATTTAGCATTGTTAGTTTATTTTTATAGTTTACATTGAAGGCGTAGTCGTCTACATGGAACATGTGGCTTCTTGCAGCGTTTTCATCTATAAAAATTTCTACAGAATCTTGCTCCCTGTGGCTTGCATTATCTGCATTTAAAAAGCCGTCTTTAACATCTACCAATATCTCCAAACCTTCGTCGTTCCAATTAATATCAGCCGTTCCCGTAGCACCTTCCCAAGCCATAGTGTACTGATTTACATTTACGCAAGTGCCTGTGTCTTTATATACCGTTCCAATCACGGGTTCTATCAGCTTTGTAAGTTCCATGGGGTTTTCGCTCACAAATTTTTCCGGGTCAAGTATCGCATTATAACACAGTTTTGGACTCAAATCCGCATTAAACAAAAGAGGGAAACGGTCTGCACGCCAGCTCGTTTTGTCGTCAAGCCCCCAAAAAGTTACTCTTTCTATGATGTGCTTATATTTTTTGAAAATACTAAAAATACTCGCATACAAAAAGGCGTGTTGCTTTTCTTGCTCCTGTGTCAGTTTTTCTTGTCCTTGTGCTTCGTTAAAAGTAATATCAAACTCTGTTATACTAATTTTAACGTCCAATTTGCTAAAGAGTGCTATACTATCTTCAACCGATTCGGGCGTTGTGGACATATTGTAGTGGCCTTGCATACCTATTCCATCTATTTTCACGCCCTTTTCCTTTAGCTCTTTTACCATAAGGTACGTAACTTCCCTTTTAGCCGGGTAGTTTAGATTGTAGTCATTATAGTATAAAAGTGCGTCTGGAGCCGCTTCACTTGCGAATTTAAAAGCAAGTTCTATATATTCCTCTCCTATAGCTTCAAGCCACGGGCTGTTCCTCAACGCACTTCGCCAATCTTTTGGGTTTTCTATCCCATCGTTAAAGATTTCGTTCAAAACATCCCAAGAATAAACTTTGCCCTTGTACTTTGCACCAACGTTTTCTATATGTGTACGCAAATTTTCTATCGCAGATTCTTTTGAAACATTTGTGTACATCCATTCGGGGGTTTGTTGATGCCAGCACAACGTGTGTCCTATCATGGTCATATTGTTTTCCAGTGCAAAATTTACTATTTTGTCTGCTTCTTCGTACGTAAAGTTCCCCTTTTTTTCTTGGATAAGAATAGGTTTCATATTGTTTTCAGCAGTTATGGCATTAAACTCATTCTGTATTACTGCCGCCCTTTTACCCGTCGTAGAAGAAGGCATTATAGCCGTTCCTATCATGAAATGATCTTTGTATACTGTTTTTAGGCTCATGTCTGTAAACATTCCTTTCACTAATAATGCTAATAATGCTTAATTCGGGAGTTGTTTAACTTTAGCTAAACAACTGCGTTAATTATAACATGCACACGTACCTTTCTGCAATAGGCTTTCAGAAAGAATTTTTCATAAACGAGTTCAGCCAACAAGCCCTCCATTTGCGGATAGCAAGGTATTTTTCATTAACATGGCTCTAGTCATGGGCCCTACACTGCCCGGCACAGGGGTTATATGGGATGCGATTTCACTCACAGGACCAAAATCCACATCGCCGCACAGCTTCCCATCTTCTCTCCTTATTATTGATACATCCACAACAACCGCTCCGGGCTTCACCATATCGCTTGTTATAAAATTTTGCCGCCCGACAGCAGTTACAACTATATCTGCTTGGCTAACCATGTGAGGTATATTTTTGGTTTGTGAATGGCAGATTGTTACTGTGGCATTGGCGTTTAGCAACATCATCGCCAAAGGTTTGCCCACAATAAGGGAACGGTTCACCACCACGGCATGTTTACCCCCTATCTCTACACCATAATGGTTCAAAAGCTCCATAACCCCGGCAGGGGTGCATGGCAAAAAACCGTAGTTTCCACTTACCGTTTTGCCTAGGTTTTCATAATGAAATGAATCTACATCTTTTGCCGGGCTTATTGCCTGCATTACTGATTTTTGGTCTATACCCCGGGGTAGAGGTAGCTGGCATATAATGCCGTGTACATCGTCTCTTTCGTTAAGTTGGCTTATAAGGTTAAGTATTTCACTTTGAGGGGTAGTATGAGGAAGCACAAACTCAAAACCGGCTATACCGCACTCTTTGCAATCGTTTATTTTGCCCTTGACATATATTTTAGAGGCAGGATCCTCCCCAACTATAATCACCGCAAGCCCGGGCTTTATAGCAAGGGAATCCACCTGTTTTCGTATCTGTGCTTTTATCTTTGCGGCTAATGACTTACCATCCATAATTACTGCCATTTTTTCACTCCCTTTGCTTGACCTTTGTTTGACGTTTTAGTCCTGATGTTTTAATCTTGCGGGTTACATATTTAAATTGTTAATATAGTCTGCAAGCTCGTTTTTGTCTGTCGGCTGTTCACTTTCCGGTATGGCGTTTATTAACGCTTTTTTCGTAAAGGGTATCCCTACAAAAGCCGCCTCTATTGCCAATATCCAATTTACATCCAAGGCATCAGAATAAATTTTCGTTTTATTGATAATCCCTCCATCTACCGCCAACCGAAACTCCAACTCTCCAAAAGTAAATCTATTGTGCAGTTCAAAATTAAAATTAGAAACGGGGCCCAGCAACCAGCTTTCGTTAGCATAGTTGGTTGCCATTTTGTTCAGTTCTTGACTATCAATTTCGCTGTCCGGTATTTCTGTTGAGGTCTCTCCATAGACTTCGTTAAATGAGGTTATGAGAGCTGCTTGCATTTTGGCGGGAGTAAGATCTTGGTTTAGTTCATTAAGATTTATAACCCTGCTGCGAACGGAGGTAACTCCCTTGGCTTCCAGCTTCTCTTTCGATGGGTTCAAAAACCGGGCTAACCGCCCCATATCTGCTGATATTAGTATAGTGCCGTGGTGTACCATGGCATGTTGGGTTTTGCGAAAGGCGTTGCCGGAAAACTTTTTGCCGTCTGCCAAAATATCGTTGCGCCCCTGTTTAACGGCTTCTATGCCAAAAGAGCCAACGGCACGGCGTATCACTTCCATCTGTTTGTCCAAGTCGTAGAGCTTTTTTGGAGCAATAAAGCTAAAGATTTGGTTACCCATATCTTGATAAACTGCCCCGCCTCCGGTAATGCGGCGCATTAGCTTTCCTTTTTCCTCTTCAAAGGCTTCCAGGCGACATTCCCGCCAGGCGTTTTGGTTGCGTCCAATAACGACGGTGTTGTCGTTTTGCCACAAATACATTATTACTTGGTCGTCTCTAACTTGGTTCGTTAAAATCTCCTCTATGGATTGGTTTATGTATGGAACGTTACTTTTTGTTATATAATGTGAAATCATTTGCGTTATCCTTTTTTATCCTTTGTTATCTTTTTTTTGGCGGTGCAATATGTATGGCGTGGCCTAGCAGGTTTTCTGCGGCTTCCTGTACTCCTTCCGCAAAACTTGGGTGGGGTTGTATCACAGAGGCAATCTGCTGTGCCGTTAACTTTTGATTGATACACACCGTTATTTGACTAATTATATCTGTTGCACGGCTACACATTAGCTGCGCCCCGAGCAACACCTGATTTTCCTCTTTAAATATCAGCTTCACAAATCCCCTGCCCTGCCCTTCCGCAAGAGATTTACCGTGTCCGCTCGTTAGGTATTTTGTGGTTTTTATATTTATCCCTTGTATCTTTGCGTCTTCTTCGGTTATTCCTACCATTGCAATCTCCGGGCTAGTGTATATACATGCGGGTACAAGAGATAAATCCATGGGCGGCTCTTTGCCTGCTATTACCGCAACACAGTTCATAGCTTGGGCAGATGCCATGTGAGCCAATTGCACAGAACCTGCAATACAGTCCCCTATTGCGTAAATACCGTCCACACTCGTCTTAAAATTCTCGTCTACAATAAAGCCCCTGTCATGGTCTATGTTTAAATTTCCGGAAAAAAAGCCGAATGTGTGTGCAATACGCCCCGTGGACATTAAAACTCTGTCGCCCTGTATGCTTTTTGTTTGCGATTTTTCTTCAAATGTTGCTGTTACAGTAGTGTTTGCAGCCCCCGGGTCTGTTTCCGTCACTTCTTTTAGAGATGCGCTTGTGTGTATTTTGATGCCCTGTTTTTTCAACTCCATCGCCAAACTTTGGCTTATCTCCTTTGGCATTGAGGGTAAAATACGTTCTGCCGCTTCTATTATAGTAACATCTGCACCCAAATTATTGTAGATAGATGCCATTTCCACACCAATAACGCCGCCACCTACTATAACAAGGGTTTTTATATCTTTTTGAGAACCTTCCAATAAGCTGTTGCTGGTTATAGTAAACTCCGTGCCGGAAAAGGGCGGTTTCCATGGTAACGAGCCTGTTGCGATTATAATATTTTTTGTTTCTATGTCCTGTCGGTTTACCTCTACCTTGCCCGGGGTGTTTATTTTGCCGATACCTTTATAAACGTCCACATTATTGGCTTTCAGCAACGATTCAATGCCATTTCGCAATTTAGTTACAACTTCATCTTTTGAGCTGTGCATTTTGTTAATATCGTATGATAAATTTTCGGCGGTAATACCCATATCATGAGAATTTTGCATTTCTTTGTAGATATGACTCATATGTAATATGGTTTTTGTGGGTATACAGCCCCGGTTAAGGCACGTGCCACCCAGCTCATTTGATTCTACCAAAGCCGTCTTTAACCCATACTGAGCTCCTCGTATGGCGGCAACGTATCCGCCGGGTCCGCCGCCTATAACTACTATATCGTACATTTTTCAATCCCTTTCTTGGAGCGGAATCGCTATATAGCAATTCCGCTCAGTACAGTCCTTTTTTTAAATATTATTGGGATTACTATAGCGTACTATCGGGTTTCTTGCTGCCCCAACCTCATCCGGGCGGCCAATTATTGTGTTTTTTGGAAACTGCCCGGCTAGTGTGTTTTCCTTCATAACTTTATCATATATACTTATGTACGTGTCTATAACCCTGTCAAGAGTTTCCTTGCCCTCTGTTTCTGTTGGCTCTACCATCAACGCTTCTTTCACGATAAGCGGGAAATACATGGTGGGAGCCATCATCCCCTCGTCCAATATAGCCTTTGCCATATCCTTTGCGGTAAAATTACTGCCTTTGGCTTCTCTTTCCATAGTTATAACAAATTCGTGCATACACAATCCCTTGTTAAAAATTTCAAACCTTTCAGACAAACGATGCTTCATGTAATTTGCATTTAGCACCGCATGTTTAGACATGATAGGCAAGCCATCTTTGCCGTAAGCCATAATAAATGCCAGTGCTCGCAAAGAAATTAATGTGTTGCCGTAAAATGCCAATATTTGTCCAATACTGCCCTCATAGTCCTTGAATGAGTAACTATCCCCTTCTTTTACAATTTGCGGTCCGGGTAGATATTTGTACAAAAATTCTTTGCAACCGATTGCCCCGCTGCCCGGTCCGCCCCCACCATGGGGTGTAGAAAAAGTTTTGTGCAAGTTAAGATGAATACAATCAAAACCCATTTCTCCGGGACGCATTATACCGGCTATAGCGTTAAGGTTTGCTCCATCGTAATAACACAAACCCCCGGCGTTGTGTACAATTTTTGTTATTTCCAATATATCTTCTTCAAAAATGCCTAGGGTGTTTGGATTGGTAAGCATAATGCCTGCGGTGTCCGGCCCAACAACTGCCCGCAGCTGGTCCAAATCTATACAGCCGTCGGCATTTGAAGGTAGATTAATGATTTTCATGCCACACATATGCACAGTGGCGGGGTTGGTTCCGTGAGCAGAATCGGGTACTATAACTTTAACACGGTCTGTTTCTCCTCGTTCCTCAAAATATTTTTTAAACATCATTAGGCTTGCCAACTCACCGTGAGCTCCGGCGGCAGGCTGAAAAGACATGGCATACATGCCAGTAATTTCGCTAAGGTATTGCCCGGCTGTGTCCAATGCTTCAAAGAGGCCCTGCACAGTGCTTTGGGGTTGCAAGGGATGTATGTCTGTAAAACCCGGCAAACCGGAAATTTTGTCATTTATTTTTGGGTTATATTTCATTGTGCAACTGCCCAAAGGGTAAAAGCCGTCGTTTATGCCAAAGGTATTTGACTCCAACTCACTATAGTGGCGAGTCACATCTGTTTCGGATAGTTGCGGCAATCCCAACGGCGTTTTGCGTTTAATGGGCAATTCCACATCCGGCACATCACAAGCAGACAAATAATGTGTACGCCTATTTTCTATGGATTTCTCAAAAAGTAGCTTCATTAATTTACCTCCTTGCACAGATCTACCAGTGTATCCATTTCGGTTTTTGTGTTCATCTCGGTCGCACACCACAATATGCCGCCGTCGTTTAACGGCAGACCGCCCAACAAACCATGCCGCTCCAAATGTGCCATTAGCTTGGCTGTATCTACGGGAGATTCCGTCACAAACTCGTGGAAAAACGGTACACTGTATCGCAGTTTAAAACCCGCTTCTTGCAATTTGTTTGCCAAATAGTGTGCCTTGTTGTAACATTGTTTTGCAACATCTTCCATGCCTCGGGGTCCCACAGCCGCCATATAAACAGACGCAGTAATGGCACATAATGCTTGGTTAGAGCAAACATTGCTCCCGGCAGTTTCTCTTCTTATGTGTTGTTCCCTGGCTTGCAATGTCAGCACATATGCCCGTCTGCCCTGGTCGTCTGTTGTTTCGCCAACAATACGCCCGGGGATGGCACGGAGCAGAGACTTTTTGCAAGCCATGAACCCCAGGTACGGGCCGCCAAAACCAAGGGGCAATCCTAAGGGCTGCCCTTCCCCAACAGCAACATCTGCACCGCACTCACCAGCAGACGGTAACAGAGCGGCAGCAATGGGGTTAACGCTCACTATAACTTTTATACCCTTGCTGTGGGCAACTTCCACTATTTTTGGCACATCTTCAATTAAACCATAGTAATTTGGCTGTTGTATAAGCACTGCGGCAACATCTTTTTGGTCGATGTTAGCCAGGGCTTCCGTGTCTACCAACCCCTCGCTTGTTTGAGGCAAAATTTCTATTGGTGCATTATACGACCAACTGTACGTTTTTACCGTAGCTTGAACCAATGGGTTTACCCCGGCGGATATGTATGCACGCCTTTTTTTTCGGTCACGACACATTGCCACTGCTTCAGCGGCAGCAGAGCCGCCATCATAAACACTGGCATTGGAAACATCCATACCCGTTATCTCGCATATCATAGTTTGAAACTCGAAAATAGACTGCAATGTACCTTGAGAAACCTCGGCTTGATAGGGGGTGTATGCAGTTTTGAACCGCTCTTTGTTTGCCATTTCCGGCACAACGGCGGGTATATAGTGGCGATACGCCCCGGCTCCCCTAAAAATGCTGGTAAATACTTTGTTTTTGTCGGCAAAATTTTGAAAATTGCGTAGTATATCTATTTCCCCAAGAGCAGCAGGTATATCAAGACCATCTATCATCAACTCTTTTGGCATATGGCTATACAGTTCATTTAAAGAGCTCATGCCAACAGTATCCAGCATTTCCTGAACTTGCTTGTCTGTGTTAAGTAGATAAGCCATATTTTAAGCCTCCTCTTTGCAGAAATCTTCGTACTGTTCGGCGGTTAGCAACTCCTCTGTTTCGGTTATTTGCTCCACTTGTATGAACCAGGCATCATATGGGTCGTCGTTTATTTTTTCCGGGTTGTCAAGCAAATCTTCATTAATTGCAGAAACTATCCCACTAACAGGGGAATATACATCAGAAACGGCCTTCACACTTTCCACGTCGCAAAAGGGTTCCCCTTTTGTTATTTCGTCCCCTACCTCGGGTAAATTAACAAACACAAGACTCCCCAACTGATCTTGGGCAAAGTAGGTAATACCTACCGTTACTTTGTCGCCTTCTTCCTTTAACCATTCGTGATCCTTGCTGTATTTCAAGTTCGTTGGATTCTCCATTTTTTTATCTCCTTATTATTCAAAGTTAATTTGCTTTCCCGCAGGTTTCGTGTTTTTGTTGTTTTTAACGGGAAAGCTATAATCTATAAAATGGCATTGGTACAACTTCCCCTTGTACTTTGCGGCCTCGTACGTCTATATCTACAACAGTGCCTATTTTTGTGTGGGCAATATCCACCATCCCCATTGCATATGCGGCGTTCATATAGGGCATAAAGGTTCCGGATGTAGTTACACCAACTTCCTTTTCGTCCAAAATTATTTTAGATTCTCCCCTAACAATCCCGCGGCCAATAACCTTTAACCCCACCCTAATACGTTTTGGTGCGCCTTTTTTTTCTAGTGCATCTTTACCAATAAAGTTGGTGGGTTTACTCATTTTTATGGTAAAGTCTAAACTTGCTTCAAAGGGGGTAATATCATCTGAAATTTCTTGTCCATAAAGAGGCATACAGGCCTCCATCCGCAGAGTATCTCTCGCTCCCAGCCCGCAAGGCAAAAGCCCGGCAGGAGTACCAACTTCCATAAGTTTTTGCCATACATACACAGTATCTTCGCTGTTACAATAGATTTCGTAACCAAAAGAGCCAGTATATCCGGTACGAGAAATCAGACAAACGACTTCCTCCAATTGGGCATTTTCCACAAAACTAAAAAATCCTTTAGGAATATGTTCTTCCGAAACCAAGTTTTTGAGTATTTCGTAAGAAACAGGACCTTGCAGTGCAATCAGACCCATTGTGTCAGATATGTTTTTAATTTGAGTGTCGCCAATTATGTTCTGCAATATCCAGCTTTCATCTTTTTCAATATTGGCTGCATTTACAACAAGTCTATAACGCTCTGTGGAAAAACAATATACCAAAACATCGTCTACAATACCTCCGTTTTGGTTAAGTATGGGCATGTAACGCACCTTTCCCGGCGCAAGGGTTGTAATATCACTAGGCAAAACGTAGTTGAGGGTTTTTAGGGCATCTTTGCCTGATATTGTTAACTCTCCCATATGAGATACATCAAAAATGCCTGCTTTGTTACGCACAGCCATATGCTCCTGTGTTATATCTGTATACTGTATGGGTAGCGAAAAACCGGCAAAAGACACCATTTTACCATTCAACTTTGTGTGTTCATCATACAAAGGGGTTTTTTGAGCCATTTTTAACCTCCGTTTACAAAAAAATCGATAATTTTGGCAATTTTATTGTAACATTTATACAACAATGCGTCAATTTCGTTTATTTATTATTCGTTTTTATTATTCGTTACAATACAATGGTCGTAATGGCGTTTGGTCCTTTGCCCCCAAATATCTCTTGTTCTATAGCCAAGCCCGTTTTTGTTGTTGCCATACCGCCCCTGCCTGTTTCTTTAAAGTCCGGGTGCATCCTGTCTCCCACTTCTTTCATAGCCTGTATTGTTTCGTCTGCTGGTATTATAGAGATTATTCCAGCAAGAGCCATCTCTGCCGATGTTAAGGCGTTAGAAGCTCCGGCGGCATTTCTTGTAATGCAGGGTATTTCAACAAGGCCTGCGACCGGATCACAAACGAGACCCAACATATTTTTTAGTGCCAAAGAAAGAGCGCTTGCCGCCTGCTGATTCGTGCCTTTTGCCGCAAGCACCGTGGCAGCGGCTGCCATAGCACTCGCAGAGCCAATCTCTGCTTGGCAACCCCCCGCAGCACCGGATATAGAAGCACTGTTTGCGATACATAGCCCAAACCCACCGGCAGCAAACAAAAAATCCAGGCAGTCATTTTGATTCATTTGCAGCTTATCTTTTATGGAAAACAGCACAGCAGGCAAAACACCGGCAGATCCGGCTGTGGGTGTTGCACATATTATCCCCATAGATGCGTTAACCTCGTTCGTTGCAACAGCGTAGCATATTGCCTTAACAAATGTGTCTCCCACTAAATAATTACCCCGCGCCAAATAGTCGTTTAGCAGTTTGCCGTTGTTTTTGCTTTTCTTAGAAAGAGTTTCTACACCTTGTATACCTTTTTCTATTGCAGCCTCCATTGTTTTTAAGTTTTTTAGCATTTCGTTCCTGATTTCTTCTATTGTGTTACCGCTTGTTTGGGCTTGCTTTTCTATAACTATTTGGGCAATGGGCTTACCTTTTTCTTCAGACAAATTTAAAAGCTCGTTAACCGTTCTAAACATTTTCGCTCCTCACTCCAATTATTTTCATGCTACCGCCCCCTATAGACACACCCACAACTATAAGGCTGTTGTTATCGTTCTCCAAAAGGATTTTTATTGTGTTTGGGTGAGGGTTGTTTTCGCCCTTTGGAAGTGTTACGTCGATTGGTATTTCATCATCAGTTGGAATTATATTTACATTAATACCCTGTTGTTTTGCGATGTCAAAGGCATTTTTTATGAGCAAGTTGTCCGTTTCAAAGCCAAGAATTCCCCCAACCGCAGCCACGTCTGTTGCATGTCCTTTATAGGTTTTAGCGAAGGAACCATACAGATATATTTGAACATTTTTTAGATTGTTTGTGCATTTTTTCTGGAAAAGCTCTCGGGCTTTATTACCTATACGCACAACCCCTGCAGTATGGGAGCTGGATGGACCAACCATGCTTGGTCCTATAATATCAAAAACACTATTGAATTCGATTTTTTTCACATCCTTCTTCTTGTATTATAAATATCACGAAGTTTGGTTATTCCAAAACTTTCTTAAATTATATCACGCTTATTATACCATATCTTTACCAGGGTTTCAATCTTATGTTGCAGAATTGTAAAATTATTGGCGTTTTTTATATTTTATTTTTATATTTTAATAAAAGGAGAAAAATATTATGTTTTGCCATACTGGAAAAATCTCTGAAAATGTGGTACACTAAGGGAACATAAATACGAAGGGAGTTGATAAACCTTGAACATAAAAATACCATCGCTGCTACCGGT
>JGI24700J35501_10930513_pt1 | contig 14913 bp, 9 predicted proteins | sample TergutTh196P1_FD_35501 | JGI IMG/M metagenome (IMG submission 35501)
GGTTGCCGAAAATTATATTAGCAAAGATAGTCCCAAAAGAAAGGAAGTGGATAACATGTTTAGAGTTATAGAAGAAGCACCTACTAGCCTAATAAAATTAAACATGGAACGAAAAATGGCTAAAGAAGTGGCTAAAGTTGAACGAAAAATGGCTAAAGAAGTGGCTAAAGTTGAACGAAAAATGGCTAAAGCTACGGCCGAAAAAGTCGTGAAAGCCTCTAATCTTGGGTGGAGCAAAGAAGAAATACTGGAGCTTTTTGAAATGTCTGTGGAACAAGCACAGCAAATCCTTGACAAAGATTGAAAAACCAATGGACTTTATATAGCAAATTAACTTTTTCTTGTTTTTTTAAATCAGAAAATCACAAAAGTTAATTTGCTTTCCTTAATTCAGCACTTTGCGATTTTTGAAGTTGGGACAACTGTTAAGAAAAGCACTATATCCCGCTTAATTTTATTTTAGGAAGAGCCAAAATTGGGCGTATAGCTATAAACACCAATTTAAACGGCCATGCACTGAATTTGTAACTATACGATGTTATAATGTTGTGCATGGCCGAAAATCTTGTGGTGCTTTTGTAATATTTCAACTAATATTTTAACCTAAATGGCTATATTGCTACAGGTTCAATATAGCTGTTTCAAACTTTGCTACAATATTTCTCAAGGTTTTCTCCGCTACAGCTTTATCTATGTCTTGGGAAACAATAAGCTCGCTCAATATAACTTGCTTCGCCACAGAAAGCAACCTCTTTTCTATCCCGGAAAGCCCTTTTACACCTTCTCTCGAATATAGGCTAAGATACACTTCTAAAGCCTGGGAAAGCTCACCGGTTTTCATTTTTTCTAGGTTGCTTTCGTATTTTTTGTTCCAATCATCCGGTATGCCTTGGGGCATTTTATTAAAACAGTCGAGAATCTCCTGTATTTCTTCTTGTGTTTTTGCATAGCGAATACCTAGGTCGTCAGCTTTTTTGTTGGATATTGTTACGGTCAAAGAACCAATGGGAATGGTCAGTACATAGTACGTAAGAATTTGACCGTCAACCTCTTTTTCTTGTATATTGTGTACAATCCCTGCACCATGCATGGGGTACACTATTTTGTCGCCTACAGAAAACATTTTTGCTCCTTTAATATTGAAAAACCGCACTTTTTAAGTATATAGCAACAAACGAGCTTTACGGCCAAGACCGCTGATAGAGCATAACAGGAAAGTATTAGGTATTTTGACCGAAAGCAATCATAAAAATGAAAATACGTTTGTTACATAATATTATACCATAGCTTTATTCTGTTTTCAATATTTTCGAGAACATCAAGAAAAGTGCTATAGCAGTTCATTTATCCGCCATTGTTTATCAGTCTACCCTGAACAACCAGCCTTTCGTCGTCGTGTCCTCCCGTAACACAAGTGGAGAGTGTGATAATTTGTTGAGCATATGCGGGGGCGCTATTTCTTTCAAGAAAGGTAGCAAAAGCACCGCTATAACTGAAGTCCAGATAATATGCGGGGTCGTCTATATTGGTTAATCTTGCGGAAAATATTTCGTATTCGACAACACGCCCATTAACTGTGAGCGTTATTGTGTTGTGTTGTGCCAAAAAGGTAGGTTCAAGAAATCTATGCAGGGCGCTAAATTTCCTGTTTCCTCGTGAGTTGTGACCATAAATTATAATGTGGGGTACAAAGTCCCCTCTGTTGCGATAGTCCATAAATAGTGTGCCAAAAATGTTTTCCTGACCATAAAATGACGTGTTCAAGTAGCGTTCGTTGTCATTGTAGCGTACCACAGGGTAATTTATTGGCGTACCACCAACAGTAATCCAAGCCACAAAATTCGGGTTAATTTGCAACATTTCCCTATCAAAGGGGTTTGTGTAGGTGTAGCTTGCATTTACTATGCCTGCCCCACCAAAAGCCGCTCGCAAAAAACTGATTTCTCTGCGTGAAGATGTAGAATTGCTTAAATGCATAACCACAATAACGCCAAAACTTAGTGTGATTATTGCAGCCACTATTGTAAGGCACAAAGCAACAAACGGCAAGGGAGCTTTGCCGTCTTGTTTGCCCGTTGCCTTATCTTTACGCACTTTGCCCCCGGTGACGTTTCTTGTGTACCACAAAAATACCAAGACCAAGTGTGGTAGCAAAAGATACGCACATAGCCACAATATAGCCAAAAATGTCACGCACACCGGTTTGCGGCACTACGCCAAAGCCTGTTCCCGTGCCTGTGCCTGTTTCTGTACCCGTTCCCGTACCTGTTCCCGTACCTGTTCCCGTACCCGTTCCCGTACCGGTTGTCGGCTGTTCCCCGGGGGTACCTATAAACTCGGTATCTGTGTCAAAATCAGCAAACGGATCGTCCTCAAAATCATCCCCGTTATCGTAGCCATCTGTGCCACTGCCGCCGTTTTGACCGTTTTCGGTGCCGTTTGCTAACCCGTTTTGCCCGTTACCACCAATAATAATCAGGGATCCGCCCCCGTTTGGCGGGTCGTTCTCTCCGTTCGTGGCTGTAGCTTGTTGGAGTCCGCTTGGCACAAAATTGGCAGTTAAGATTACATTGCTACCCGGCATGATAACATTGGTGTTTGACAAACTACTGTTGCCTATTGCAACACCATCAGGGCTAGCACTCCAATGAGAAAATGCTTGCCCGGCAGGGGGTATTCCTGCGGAAATAGCGACATTGGTACCAATATTATAATTTCCGCTACCCCACGCCCCCAAGCCATCACTAACCACGGTAAGTGCAAGCTGCATATTGTTACCGCCACCTGGTGGAGGAGGTGTGGGAGGTGCAGGGGGTGGAGTAGGAGGTGCGGGAGGCCAACCACCGCCGCCACCGCCATTGGGTGGTGTGGGAGGAGGCCAACCACCGCCACCTCCGCCACCATTGCCGCCGCCATTACCGCCACCCCATTGAAAAACAGGCGTTAGCACTATGCCGGTAGCCCCCACACCATAAGGCATCATAAAACCAGTGTTTGGCGAGTATGGATTACCAAAAATTATATCCACATTAGAAGTCCATCGTGCAAAAGGAACCCCGCTCCAATTCGGGCCAATACTAATATTAACCCAACTGTCACCAGTAAAATTGCCCAAAGGGATAAACCCACCGCCAGGCATCGCAATCCATACAGGATAGCCGGGGCCGATACCACCACCGCCATTGCCGTTGGCAGTAAAATGAGCAGTTACAGTAATAACACCACTCATATACGCTTCCCACCAAAGGTCTGTTGTGGCATTATTGACATTTTCTATATATGCATAAATATATGCGTTAGATTCAGCCAAAGTCCAATGGGAGAAGCTGTATCCGTGTGGATGTTGACCGGCAGATATAGTTGTTTCTCCATAAACCCAATGCTCATCGCCTGAAACCCATACATCAAGAGCAGGGACAAAACCGCCACCGCTATAGCCTATCCCTTCGCTAACTACGACAACCTCTATCTCTGTACCCTCATACTCTAACGGAACAAAATGGGCAGTTACGGTTATAACAGCATTTGCATTTAACAAGTTCCAACTAATGGTTGTTCTTTGGCTATTTGCATTAGCTATTGTAAAAGGCTCGTTTAGAGCAGCAGGGCTAGCAATTATAGAAGTTCCCCACGTTACCGAACCAAGTTGTGCTGTCCAATGGGAAAAAATCTGCCCCTGCGGTGCTTGCCCGGCGTATATTTCTGCACTGGTAGCACGCTGCTGGACACCCCAGATGGTGATGGTGATCTCCCCTGGCAGTGCATCTGTCGGGAACGGGACAGCCGGTGGTGGTGTCGTCGTTGTTGCTTGCCCTGGTGGTGTTGTGGAAAAAACTCCTCCACCGCTTGCCCCCTGCCCTGCACTAACAACAACTATCTCTACAGCAGTAGGGGTTGGTTGCGGTGTAGGCACAGGAACGATATGCTCTTCTTCCTCATCGTACTCGTCATAAAACTCTTCACCCCACCAAATATACTGTTCAAAAATAATTTCACCAGGAGCAGCAGGTACAAAGTGCAAGTCATCTTCGACAAGGCTTTCAAAAACATTGGTTAGAACAGCCGGATTATTTGCAAACACAGCCACCGGTGCAACAAGCAAACCCATAACAAATGCAAGCAAAAAAGCAGAGAACACTTTCCTTGTTTTAAAATTTTTCATTTTTTCCTCCTTTTTGTCTCGTGTGTGTATCACACTCTTCATCTCCTTAAAACTAAAATTTTTGGTGTAACAGCAAATTAACCTTTCAAATTTAAAAAAAGCTAATGAAAGGTTAATTTTGCTATAGCAAATTAACTTTTCGTTGCACCTTTAAACCGGAACTGCCATAACTATATAGCCATAAACGCCAAATTGGAATTCCAAAATCACGTAAAGTTTCGCTTCAAAAATTCTTTCACCTCATCAGAAGCAATTAATTTTCCGTACACTTCGATATCCAACAATGTATCAGACAACAACTGCACACTCACATCCTTTTCTATGGTTAACACCCCTATGAGCCTTACTCTTACTTTTTTGGAACTTAGCAAATAGCCCTCCAATTTGCGTTTTCCCAGTTTCATTATGCCTAATGCATAAATAGGTATAATTGTAGGCGGTTGATAATCAGGTGTAGCCAAAAATCGGTCAAAATCTTCTTTGTGTGCTTGGTTTTGGTTGCGTACCGCAAGGCGTACATAGTCTGATCTGCTAGCATAAAGACCTTTGCTGACTAAAAAGTCTATCTGTGCAGCTTCAGTTTCACTTAGGTTAATTGTAATTTTTTTCTCTTTCACTAAAATGCATCAACTCCTTTACATGTATGGTTTTTTTGAACAAATTCGTAATGCATTCGGAAGTTATCTACGTTTTATATGTATTCTATATCACTTCTTTGAAGTTGTCAACCGGAATTTTTTAACTTTCTTTAACTATTACCTTATCAACCATACTTTTCAAATTTGGATAACTCTCTATATCTCTGTATATATCCGCCACACAGCCTTGTATAGCTTTCACAATGTCCATATCTCTTTGCAAACTTGCCATTTTAAAGTTAAGTATACCGTGTTGAGCCATACCAAAAAATTCTCCCGGGCCGCGCAGCTGCAAATCCATTTGGGAAAGGTGAAAACCGTCGCTATGATCAATCATTGCCCTAATCCGTGATAGAGCCTCCTCCCCTGTTGTATCGCTAATCAATATACAATAGGATTTTGCGCTGCCTCGGCCTACCCGCCCCCTCAGCTGGTGAAGCTGGCTAAGCCCAAAGCGGTGAGCATCTTCTATAACCATAACAGTGGCATTTTGCAAATTAACCCCTACCTCCACCACTGTTGTAGCAACAAGCACCGCAAAAGAGCCGTTTTTGAAACTTTGCATTATTTCCTCTTTTTCGTTTTCTTTCATTTTTCCGTGCAAAAACGCCACTTTAACAGAGCTATTTTTTTTGCTGTAATATTGTGTTAATCTATCCATATATTCTGTTACAGAGGTTAGCTCATCGCTTTCTATTGCCGGGCAAACGATATATGATTGCTGTCCTGCCATTGCTTCTTTTTCTAAAAATGACCATATCCGCTCCCTGTAAGATGTGTTCACATGGTATGTGCTGATAGCAGTACGACCCGCCGGCAATTGGTCTATAGTAGAAATATCCAAATCTCCGTACAAAATAAGAGCTAAAGTGCGCGGAATAGGAGTGGCACTCATTACAATAACGTGAGGGTTGCGGCCCTTTCCCGCCAAGGCTTCGCGCTGACGAACACCAAACCGATGCTGCTCATCTGTAATAACTAGCCCTAAATTGCAAAAAACCACATTGTCGGAAATTGCGGCATGGGTAGCCACAACCACTTGTGTTGTGCCATTTTTTATATCTTCATGAACAATTTTTTGCCCTTTCACACTTCCGGTCAAAAGCTGAACGCTAATACCCAGTGGTTCTAATATTTGAGAAAAACTTTCGTAATGCTGGGCAGCCAATATCCCCGTTGGCACCATAATTGCTGTTTGGTATCCGTTTTTGGCAGAAATGTACGCCGCTATTATGGCAATAACTGTTTTTCCGCTACCCACATCTCCTTGCAACAGGCGATACATTACCTGACCGGAGCGCATATCTTCCACTATCTCATCCAACACCTTTTTTTGGGAACAAGTTAGAGTGAAACGTATGTTGTCTATAATGGGAGATATATCGGTATCGATAATATTTACGGTGGAAGATTTTTTTATGTTGCCCCGCAAAGCGTACAGCGCCAACTGCAACACAATCAATTCTTCTGTTGCAAAATATCTCTGTGCCAGGGAAAGCATAGCTTCATTTTCGGGAAAATGAATGTTGCGAAAACTTTCCTCCGCCGTTGGGAGTTTCAACTGCTCCCTCAAAAAAAGGGGCAGATTCTCCACAGGCGTAGCATTTTTCAGCAAATCTTTCATGATTTTTCGTATTATTTTTTGGCCCGAAAATTTGTACAACGGCACTATGGAATCTTGCCCTTGATTTTCTTTATCATATTCCGGGTTGCTAATGCCTTGTTTTATAACCTTTCCGGAAAATATAAAAGGAACGCCAACCGGCAAATTGTTTTTAACATATGGCTGATTGTGAAAAATACAGTCTATATCGCCTGTTTCATCCCTAACGCGCACTTTTGTAATACTAATTTTGCCTCTAAATACAGTTTCTGCGGATATTGGAGTAGCGATAACGCTTGCCATTTCCTCTATTTGCAAATCGGAAATAGATTTTACAGCCCCCCTATACTTATAGCTTTTAGGAAAAAAGTACAACAAATCTTGCACAGCAAAAATACCCAGCATAGAAAACTCCCTTTCTCTGCTGGGGCCAATATTTTTCAAAGATTTTATGTTGTCAGTTAATTTTATCATGTATCATTAGCCTTGCAGTTCAAGCGATGTTTGTGCTGCCTGCAAAAACGCCATAGCACTTGCCACAATGCCGGATGCCGGATGGTCGTTTATTACACTATAAAGCAAAGTTATAGCCAAATGATTATTCCCTTGAGCATAGGCTATACGCCCCAAATAGTATATACCGTTTGCTATAAGAGGGGACGGGGAGCCTGTTATATCCTGGGAAAGTTCAGAAAACCGCAAACTGCGTTCAAAAAAGCCGGTAGCAATTGTAAAATCTCCTTGGCTATAGTTTTGAACTCCGGAGTTAAACAGAGATTGCGCAGCTCCGGAATATGCAGTAGTCATAAGAGACTGCACAACAGCTACATTTTGAGGTTCTACCAAATTTATGTTTATATCGTCCAAAAGCTCTGCAGCCCCCACCGGATCGGTAGCGATAATGTTCTGCACTTGAGCTATTATATATTCTTGATCAATTGCAAATATCTGCTCTTGCAAAGTAGCTATTTGCATCTCCATATCTTGATTTGCCGCTTCCAACTCTTCTATCTCTTGAGCGGATTGGTATTGCAATTCTTGGTGAATCTGTTGCATATTACTAATTTCTGCGTTAAGTTGTTCAATTTGGGTCTCCATATCCCCCACCCATGCGGGCATAATAAAGAAAAAGAGCATACCAAAAACAACACCACTACCAATCACAAAACTAACGATATGGGAAAAACTAATAGACCCAAAACCAACGGCTTGTTCCACCACACTTTTGTAGCTTTGAGTTGGTGGTGCTTGGCGGCTGTACTTATTAGATTTTTTGCCTTTACCTTCCGTTTTTTTTGGTGGTCTGCCGGTTATTGCAATATGGTACCGCACAGCTGTTTTGTTACTTCTGTCAATTTTTAATGTATGGGCAATAAGCTGCAACGCCTCTTCTTTGTTGCCATTTATAAGCAGACAAAATGTCAACAAGTTAGCAGCCAACAAAAACTTGGGGTTTATCTCCAATGATTTTCTCAAATGAACAATTGCAGAAGCGTTGTTTTTGTTGTCTAGGTATGCTAACCCTTTGTTGTATATTTGAACCGCTTCACTTTTTGCCTGTGTATCCCTTGGGTTTCCCTGCACTTTTTGCATATAATATAGTGCAAGGTTATCTGTTTTTACCATGTTGTAGCTAATTATCCACTGTTTCAGAGCCTCTCCTATTTGACCTGTTTCATAATATAAAAGGCCAAGCAAGTTGCGGGCTATATAGTGTTCTTTTTTAAACTTTATAGATTTTTCCAATGCGCTTATTGCAGCAGAAAAATTCCTTTCTTTTGCATGTGCAAGACCTTTATTGTAAAGCAAATTAGACACATTTGCGGCTTTGGAAAAAACTACAATATCCACACCACAGTATCTACAAATATACCCTTTTATATTTTCTGCACCACAATTTGGGCAATACATGCCGGTACCTCACTAATATCATCTATAAAAAAACAAAATTTATTTTTCTGCCATATGTTGTATCAGGTCCACTATATCTGCTATTTCCTCAGAATATAGCGCTTCCTCCACTTCTTCCAGCTCTATAAGAAACTGATACTTTTTTATCTCTGTTTTAAAGTCTATCATACCGCATCACCTCATTTTTTTAGAGCTTCCAAGCTATGAGTTACTTTTTTCAAAAGTTGGTTGTACTCTTCTTTTTTCGCCTCTTCACTTTGAACCATTTTTGCCGGAGCTTTTGCCAAAAAATCAGCATTTGATAGCATACTTTCAGCTCTAGCCAACTCTTTTTCCAGCTTTTCTTTTTCTTTTGTAAGGCGTTTAATCTCTTTTTCTGTATCCAAAAGATCTTCCAGATAAATTGTGCCTGTGGGAATTTGTATAACTACCGCACTTTGCTCAACCTGATCTTTTGTGGGTTGTAGCTTTACCTGGCTAGCTCCTGCCAAAGCTGCAAAAAAATTCTCAACCACCATTTGATCTGACACAATAGTTATCTTTATTTTTTGGGAAACAGGAATATTCATATCCCTACGTATATTCCTTATTTCCTTTATTGCCTGTTTTGTTGTTTCTATTGCTTTTTCTTCGTCTCCGTAGTCTAACGAGGCGGGTTTTGGCCAATCAGAAACAACAAGGCTTTCCTCCTCATTTTGCAGGTTTGTGAAAATTTCTTCTGTTATAAAAGGCACGTATGGGTGGAGCAAGCGCAAAACTGTTATTAGCACATAACGCAAAGTGTACAGTGTGGCATCTTTTTTTGTTGGGTCTTTTAGATTAGCTTTTGCCATTTCTATATACCAGTCGCAATATTCGGACCAAGCAAAGTCGTATATTTTTTGCAAAGCTACCCCCAATTCATAATGCTCCATATTGGTAGTTATTTCGCCAATCAGGCTGTTTAGCTTGTTGAGTATCCACTTGTCTGCAAGGCTAAACTCGTGGTCATCGCTAATATTTGCAACAACCCCCAGCTCTTTTTCATTCATTTGCAAAAAGCGAGATGCATTCCAAATTTTGTTCAAAAAGTTTCGGTTTGCCTCTACTTTTTCGTTAGAAAAACGCTGATCCGCTCCCAATGCGTTTCCAATAACAAGAGCTAACCGCAAAGAATCCGCCCCATACTGTTCTATAATATCTAGCGGGTCAATGCCGTTGCCCAGGGTTTTGCTCATTTTTCTGTTTTCTGCATCCCGCACAATACCGTTTATTATAACATCTTTAAAGGGTACTTGCCCTGTTTGCTCCATGCTGGAAAAAACCATACGCACAACCCAAAAGAAAATAATATCCGGGCCCGTTACAAGCACGTTTGTAGGGAAAAAGTCTTTCATATCTTGGCTGTCGTTTGGCCAACCAAGAGTGGAAAAAGGCCACAAAGCAGAGCTAAACCAAGTGTCCAACACATCTTCGTCTTGTTTTATATCTGCATTACCACAGCTTTCACATTTTGTTGCGTTTATTGCTACGGTAGTATGGTTACAACTGCAATAATATGCGGGAATACGGTGTCCCCACCACAACTGGCGAGATATACACCAGTCTTTTATATCTTCCAACCAATTAGTGTAAATTTTACCAAAACGAGAAGGAACAAATCTAAACTGATTCGTTTCCAGAGCTTGCAGAGCCGGTTTTGCCATTTCCTCCATTTTCACAAACCATTGCAGTTTGTTAAGAGGTTCCATTACAACACCGCATTTATCATGACAACCCACCGTGTTTTCTATATATTCGCCTTTTACAAATTGCCCCATATCAGTAAATTTCTTCAATATTTCTTTGCGTGCAACATATCTGTCCATTCCGATATACTCTTCACAAACATCGTTTATAGTTGCATCGTTGTTAAATATATTTACGCTTGGCAATTTGTGGCGCAAAGCTATTTCATAGTCGTTAAAGTCATGCCCGGGAGTTATTTTTACAACACCCGTTCCAAACTCCATATCTACATATGCGTCGGCTATGATTGGTATTTGCCTGTTAACTATCGGCACAACAGCAGTTTTGCCGACATATTTATTGTAACGAGAGTCATTTGGGTTCACCGCCAAAGCCACATCGCCCAGTATCGTTTCCGGCCGTGTTGTGGCAAATGTTAAGTAGTCGTTTGTGCCTTCCACCTTATATTTCATATGCCACAGCTTACCCTTATTATCTTTATGCTCCACCTCTGCATCGGATATTGTTGTTTTACAATGAGGACACCAGTTTATAAGCCTTTCCCCTTTGTAAATATAGCCCTTTTTGTGCAGATCTATAAAAACATGCAACACCGCTTGAGAAAGCCCTTGATCCAGTGTAAAACGCTCCCGATCCCAATCACAGGAAATACCTATTTTTTTTAGCTGTTCAACAATAATACCGCCATATTTTTCTTTCCATTGCCATGCCATTTCCAAAAACTTTTCCCGCCCTATATCTTCTTTTGTAAAGCCTTTTTCTGCGAGAGACTCCACTATCTTCATTTCGGTGGAAATACTGGCGTGGTCTGTGCCGGGTACCCACAAAGTGTTATAACCCTGCATACGCTTAAACCGTATAAGAATATCCTGCAATGTAGCATTAAGAGCATGACCCATATGCAAAGCACCCGTTATGTTTGGTGGTGGCAGGGATATAGTATAGCTCTCCTTGCCCTCTTTTGCTTGAGCGTGAAAATATTTGGCTTTTAGCCACTTGTTGTATATTCTTTCTTCACCGGTTTTCGGATCAAAATTTTTCTCCATATAAATCTCCTTATATTTAAGAACTCCAAAGGTTCTAAAAATCCCAAAGACTTTCGGAAACTTCAGAATCTATATACTATCGTGTATGGTGCGGCTTACAATCTCTAGCTGTTGCTCTTTAGACAATCTGATAAAGTTTACCGCATAACCACTTACCCTAACCGTAAGTTGGGGATAGCGGTGCGGGTTCACAATAGCATCTAACAATATATCCCTCTCCAGTACATTTATGTTTATATGATGGCCATTATCGAAAAAATAACTATCCAAAATATTTACAATATTTATAGCCTTTGTTGTTTTAGTTTTACCGAGAGCCCTTGGCGAAACAGAAAATGTAAAGGAAATACCGTCTTGCAGATGTTCATAAGGCAGTTTGCTGACAGATGAAAGAACGGCAATAGCACCATTTTTATCTCTGCCGTGCATTGGATTTGCTCCCGGGGCAAACGGCTCCCCTGCTTTGCGACCACAAGGTGTTGCACCGGTTTTTTTGCCATATGTAATGTTGCTTGTTGTTGTTAGTATACTCATTGTTATTTTTGCATCACGGTAGGGTTTTTGCGAATTTAGCTTTTTTGCAAAATCATCTATTATTTTTTTTGCGATTTGGTTCGATTCTTGATCATTGTTCCCAAAAGCAGGGTACTGCCCCTCGATCTCATAGCCTACAGCTATACCTGCATCGTTTCGTATTACTTTCACTATTGCATGTTTTATTGCGGAAAGAGAGTCCACAACAACGCTAAATCCGGCAATCCCGGTAGATTGGCAACGCAGAGCATTTACATCATGCAAAGACATTTGCAAACTCTCATAATTGTACTTGTCGTGCATGAAATGGATAACATTCAAAATTTTAATATACATTTTTGCGAGCCAGTCTGTAACGTAATCATAGCGTTGCAAGACTTCATAATAATCTAAATATTCACTCTTTATTGGTTCAAAAACCGGGGTTATCTGTTCTCCGGTTATTTCATCTACGCCGCCATTTATAGCATATAGCAGTGCCTTTGCCAAGTTTGCCCTCGCACCAAAAAACTGCATTTGTTTACCGATTATCATAGCGGAAACACAGCTGGCAATACCATAATCGTCGCCCCAATAAGAACGCATTAAATCGTCATTTTCGTATTGTATGGCACTTGTATCAATAGATACCTTTGCACAATACTCTTTAAATGTTTGGGGCAGATCAACGCTCCACAGCACAGTAATATTCGGCTCAGGAGCAGACCCAAGATTGTACAGGGTGTGAAGCATACGGTAGCTGTTTTTTGTTACTAAAGTTTGCCCATCAATACCCTGCCCGCCAATAGATTCTGTAATCCATATAGGGTCTCCGGAAAACAAGATTCTGTGTTCAGATGTACGCAAAAATCTTACCAAACGTAGTTTCATAACAAAATGGTCAATATATTCTTGTGCTTGTTTTTCTGTAATAATCCCGTTTCGTAAATCTCTTTCTATATAGATATCCAAAAATGTAGCAACACGCCCCAGGCCCATTGCTGCCCCATCTTGCTGCTTTACCGCTCCCAAAAAAGCAAAATATGTCCACTGTATAGCTTCTCTTGCATTTTTTGCAGGCACACTAATATCAAATCCATAGCTTTCCGCCATTTCCGTAAGATCTTCAAGAGCTGTCAACTGCTCACTTAACTCCTCTCGCAGACGCATAGAATCTACATCCATTTCGCCTGAAAATTGCTCTTTTTCTTCAACTTTGCGTTCCAACAAAAAGTTTGTGCCATACAAAGCTACTCGGCGATAGTCGCCAATAATACGTCCGCGGCTATAAGTGTCGGGCAAGCCGGTTATAATGCCACTTTCACGTACTTTCAACATTTCTTTTGTATAAACATCAAAAACTGCTTGGCTATGAGTTTTGCGGTATTGCTCAAAAATGGTGGAAGTCTCCGGATCTAACTTATAGCCATATCCTGCCAAGGCACTTTCTACATTGCGATAGCCTCCAAAAGGCATAATAGCTCGTTTTAAAGGTGCATCCGTTTGGAGTCCAACGATAGTTTCCAAATCTTTGTCCAAATAACCGGGACCATAAGAGGTGATAATGGATGAAGGCACTTTTGTTTCTACGTCCAAAATCCCTTTTTCCGCCTCCTTGTCTATTAAGGCTTTTGCTTTGTCCCACAATTCCAGTGTAGCTTTTGTCGGTTTTTGCAAAAAACTCTCATCACCAAAATACGGTGTATAGTTTTTGATAATAAAATCCCTAACATTAACTTCGGTTTGCCAGTCTCCTTCTTTAAATTCTTTCCACTGAGTTGAAAATTTCATAGCTGCCTCCTGTATTATAGCAAATTAAGTTTTCGTTGTCCCCCTCGTTGCCCTACTATGTGTATTTTACAACATTTACAAAGAGTTTGCAAGATATATGGATAGTACTATACGCAGCACACCAAAAATAGCCATCCCAAAAATCTGTAATTTCTAGGATGGCTAAAACAATTGCAGGGGCCGGATTTGAACCAACGACCTTTGGGTTATGAGCCCAACGAGCTACCAGACTGCTCCACCCTGCGACAATATTATAACAAATCATAAAAATAGACCACAAAAATCATAAAAATCACATAGATCACAAAGCTAAAACGGATAATGGGGGAAGAAGGATTTGAACCTCCGAAGCATAAGCAGCGGTTTTACAGACCGTCCCCTTTGGCCACTCGGGAATTCCCCCACAATCTCCCTAACACATTAATTATATCACTAAAATAAGAATGTGTCAATACTTTTTGTTTTTTGTTTTTATCCCTATTTTATCTCAATATCGCAAAGCCGAAAAATAAAGCGAATATTAAATCGAATATTAAATCCCACATTTTTCTCTTGTCTTGTCCGCACCATATGTTATATAATTGTATAATGTGAATATGTACATAATAATATTTCTCGACGCAAAAAAAATCTCTACCACCCACACATCGCTTCAGCCATAAAGTAACACATAAAGAGTTTCAAAGTTCGCATTAGAACGGCTCTAATTTTGTTTTAAAACCCCATTATATCACCGTTTCCCCCTTCCCTACCCGCATTTTCCCCCTCAAAAATCCACCCCAAAAATTCGTAAGTTTTTATCGGAAAAATTGTTGCAAAAAAGTTGCCGGATTTTTTTATTTGTCGCAAATACAGACAAATTTGAGTTAGGAATAAATTATAATTGTGCAATATGCACGAAAATATGTTGATAACAAACAATAATTTCATATAAAAATACTATTGTTTTTTTTTTTTTTTTTGATATTGATATATGCCTGCAAAGCCCGAAAATCCGCTTTTTTTGAAAAAATAATTGACAACATCAAATAACTATGTTAAAATAATTCCAGAAAAGGCAAGGGGAATTGGCTTGATTTTTAGCAATCAGTTTTACCGGGATTTGTTGCGTTTGCTCATACCCCGGATTAGCTACCCGTGCGGTATGTAGCAAAGCACCTTCCGTAAAAGTGCGAATACAAAAAAATTAAAAAACCAAAAAACTTTTTGGGCAATCGTACAATATAATGTGCTTGGGTTTATTATCCTCTACAAGTAAACATGGGGTTAAGCCCCCCATTAAAACCCACACATTCTCGCATATCGGGAATAAATATTCCGAAAATTACCAAAAATTGCCAAAAATTATGTGAAATGCCAATAATTATAATAAAAAATAAAAAATAACCCCTAAAAACACAGCCTTTCACACTAACAATAGTTACCGGGGACAGGAAGCTCCCCAAATAACATTAGTCCAGGAGGATTACAATGTCTAATACTATTATAAACACCAATGTGCCTGCCCTTAATTCACACAGA
>JGI24700J35501_10930512_pt1 | contig 14907 bp, 20 predicted proteins | sample TergutTh196P1_FD_35501 | JGI IMG/M metagenome (IMG submission 35501)
CTTGCGGTAGCTTGCAAACGGCTTTATGCTTGCCTCGTTTTTGGCGGCATCCCAAGCTATAATTTCGCCTGGAATCATTGTGTGGACATCTTGCGAAAATTCTCGCATATAATCTTTAAAAAAATGCGTTGCACTTGGAATCATAAAATCCCTCCATTATTATTTGCCCACTGGCAGGGGATTATTACTGCGGTCGCAAGTTGGACATTTGCAATATATCCATCTCTCGTTGTATTGATAGCTCGATTTTACTTCGTTTTCTTCACACTCCCATACACAACCACAATAATCGCATTCAAAGCGAAAGTTGTTCGGTGTTGGAATGTTCCCATATTTTACAATTTTCATATTTAATTCTCCTTTAATTTTCTAGTAAAGTTGCCTTACACAGCCAATCGCCCTCGATGTTGTCGCCTGTCATGTCGATGGTTTTCACACGAAAATAGCCGCTAACTTTGCGGCTGTCCAGTTTGACAAAATCGGAGATTCCAATTTCGCCGTTCAAAAAATACTCAACCTCCCAACCTGTTTGCATTGCCGTTCCCTCGGTATCGCCGCCGTAGGTTATTTTTTTTGGTGTGCCAATTAGTCCACTTTCGGCGGAAAGTACGTAAACTTCTTGCTTGGAAGAATCACGATTTTTTTTGATGTGCAAAATTCCGCCACTTTGGTCGGTTTCGGCTTTCCAACGCAATGCGGACGATGCACAGGCTGAATCTAACGCCATTCTTGCTGGCCCAATGTAGCTATATCCTTTGGGAATATCGTGAAACTCGGCATTGTGGCTGATGTTTGGGGCAAGCCCCATTTGGGCGGCAATATCGATTATTATTTGGCGTGTGTTTACGGTTTCGGCATATGATAGGCTTACGTAGGTGTCTCGCAATTCTACTCGGCAATCTTGGGCTTCGAAGTAGGTTTCGTGATCGGATTCGTCATCGATGGTTTCGGTGTAGGTTACTATTCCTTTGAAAATCATGGGTAGAAACTCGCCGCGATAGCCAGCGTGCAAGGTAACAACGCAATCGTCTTCGTTTAGGGTTGCTATATTTTGTGGGGATAAGTTCCATAGGCTGATTTTGGCTGTGTCGGGTTGCTCGTCGTCGTTTTTTTGGACATTGAATGATATTCGCAGGGCATCGCCGTTTTTGTTGGCGGTTACTAGTGTGCCGATTTCGCCTGCTCCGAACGATAGCTTGTATTCTCGGTGGAATTGTTGCATTGTGAACCTCCTTTCAAACTGGTCGATTTTGACCTGTCTGCCCTGACTGCCGTCAGGCAGGCGACAGGCAGGCCAGTTTAGATTATTTGCAAGCAAAAAAGCCCTTGTTAAAAGGTTTTTGCTTGATTTTGTGGTTGTTGTTAATTAGGCTGGTTGTAATTCTTGGTGCGTTTGGGGCGTTAATTTTGGTTGTTCGCCTGCCCGTCCGCCCGCCTGTCGGACGGACAGGTCAGGCGGGTCAAGTTGGTTGCGTTCCCATGCCCATTCGGTTTCGCCCTCTAGGCGGACTTTGTCTATATCGCTAAAATGTAAAATACCATAAGAAACACCCTTAACATCAGCAAATGACCAACCAATGCCGTCATCATATCCTTCGTCTTGGTAAGCAGAAATACCTGTAAAAACGTCTTCGTCTACTGTATTTACCTCTACCCTTTGCCCATTATCGGCAGCTAATTCTAAAAAATCATACAAATCTGAATACATAATAACACCTCCGTTATGCCTTTGGATTATTAGGATTTATAGGATAAATATGCGTACCTTTTTTATTATATGATATTACAAATTTATCTGTCGGCACATATTTTTGCAAAGATTTAACCCACGCTTTGCCTATTGCTTTGTCGGCTTTCACATATTCTCTGGGATAATCTGAACCTTTAGGTAGGTCAATATTACCAGTTCCTTTATATCTATCTACCAGTTCTTGGGCATTAGCAGTCAAAATTGAGGGTTCATTATTTGTATCTATCTGTTTCATAGACTGCCGTTTTTGTTGAAATTCAAAAGTACCCTGCAAATGTTTGTTTTGTTGCCCTTGAACAACTTTAGAATTATAAGTGCCGTCCTTTATCCTATCCCTTGCATTTTCTTGCTGTTTGAAATCTTCCACATTTTCACCGTTAAACTTTCCCTCTGCACCTGCTTTAATTTTCTTGTCTTCGCCGACAAAGATTCTTGCACCGTGCATGGTGATCCATTCGCCACGTCCTAAACCAGGTTCTTTGACCATTTCGCCATCTATGTTAAGTATATCACATTTGCCAACCTTTGTCAATAGTTCGTCTGTCAATTTTTCGATTATCTTAAGCAAAACATCAATATCCCTTGCTAATTGACTGTTTTTCCTAATTAGATGCCTATTAACGATTGACAAAAACCGATTGTTTAGGTCATCGCTCCGCATAATAAAACCTCGCCGTGCCGTCAGCAAAATCGTCTTTGCCAACAAAATTCTTGCCTGCCCGTCCGTCAGGCGGGTTTGATTTTACGCCAAAAACGCCGCTTGGCATTCGTGGGTCTGCCACCTGCAAATTCAGCGGAAAATGCGGCACAATCGGCAGATTTAGCACAATCGGCTCGTGTTGCATGGTGTACAGGCTAAACCGCCAGCGGTCGGCGGTTTCGTTAAATTCAAATCCTATCAAATACGCCTTTCCCGACAGCACAATCCGCATTAAGCTACGAGGTATATTCGGAATTTCTATTTGTAACATCTCGCCGCCTCCTCAACGCAAAATGCCTAAGCTACTTGCCAAGCCGTGCAAAGCACTTGCACGTGGCTGATTATCTTCGCTTGCGTTACTGTTATTTCCGCCACTATTTGTTGGCGGACTTTCCATAACCACATTAGCAGGCCCTAAAAACTGCACTTCCATGGTAGTTGTCTGCCGCTCAACTTTGACAATCTGTCGCAAACTTATGGGCAGTTCCACCATATCTCCATAATCTTTGCTGATTATGTCCGAAAAATTTTCTATTGCCATCATTTTGTAAACGGCGGTTTGCGTGGTAACAGTAACGGGTTCTCGCTTAAAAAAGCACTCCCGCAAGCGTGCCAAAACTTCTTGTACTCTTGCGGGATTTTGTCCGTTGATTGCCCTGTGAGTTACTGGATTGTTGGAGATTATCAAGGTCAAATTTAGCGTTAGCGGTCTAACGATAATCGCATCCGAAACCTCAAAACCTGCTTCTGTTGGGTAACTCGGCACATCGGCGGTGTAGTCCGTCTGTTGATTGATAACGCCGTCAAATGTTATGCCGTCAATGTCTATTGCTTCTATTTTCCGCATTTTTTCGCCCTACAATGCCCTTTCGGTAACTTCCCAAGTCGCATCGCCTGTCTCAATCGTGATTTCTATATTGTTATCAGGCGAGCCTTTGGAAAACTCTCTCTGTGCCATATTTGCAACCCATGCTTGTTCTGCGTGGAACAGTACCGTCCCCGACAGGTCATGTACCAAAATGGGGAAAAAGTCAACAACGCCTGTGCGTTGGTCTTTTACGTACCGCTCTTGACACCAGTTGGCACTAGCGGAAGTCTGCTTAAATGTGATTTTCACGCTTGCCGTCCAATCAGGGTCAACTCCCACGGACACCGAGCCGTCTGCACCTACAATCTTACTTGCACCCTCGCCATGCGGCTCGATATTCACAAACGAGCCGTCCGCAAAATCCGCCGCCTCATGCGTTCCTAGCGTGATTATTACGTGCCGACTGCTATATTGATGTATCTTTGACATCACGTCTACCTCCCTTGGTTAGATTTGTTCTCCGTCCGCGCACCATGTAGATTGATTAGACTTGCGTTAGGTACAGCGATTTTAGCCGTCAAGACCCATGAGACTGCGCGGATGGAGAAAAACGTCCCCATGAGCCAAATGCGCGACGTTAAATCAAGGCCATAAAGTGCCGCTGATTTGTACAAAATGGATTGCACCTGAGATTCGAGCCGAAAAAGTTACACCTCGGAGTTCTCGTGAATGTCGTTCCATACTGGTCAAGTCGCGCGCACGTGGTACGCTTGTTGTAAAACCTGGAAGCAATTTATTCTCGGAAGTCCATTCGTCAGGAGCGATACCGCCTAAATCCTGTGCATTTTTTAGACCGGCAATTAAGGCATTATGTATGATTGCGATACCTTTATCGGTGTAGTGGACTTTGGGCAGAGCGGTCATCGCCTCAATTAAACGGAGCTGCAAATTATTCTGTAACCAGTCCCTGAAACGGATAGTGTCAATCCATTCGCCGCCGCGCGTTTTGCCGTGAAATGTGCGGATAATGCGTGCCGTGCGTGTTATCGTGTTGCTACCATTCTCTTGCAATAGCCTTGATAAATGGCTTGGCAAGCGTTCAGGTTCGATGCCGAAAACGTCCTTATGTGCCCAAGTTTCCGTGCCAGCATGATAAGAAAGACCAGCGGCAGTAGCAGCTACGTGGGCAAAATGATTGTCGGCAGGGGCGGTTTCGGCGGTATCGTTATCGTAAATTTTGCCGCAAAAACCAAAAGAACGCTGATAGAGGTCGGAGACAGGGTCGGTATCTGTGAAAAACGTGTAGCCGAAAATTTTGTTTTGTGCTTCCGTCCATTGTGCTATTTTGGGGAAATATTCAGGCGGCAGACCCACGGCGAGCAAAGCGTACCAGCCTTGCTCCGTTAGGGCGGAGTTTAGCGTATTTTCAAGCCGATTTTCCTCTATCAGGCTTAATTTTGGCATTGCCGTGCCAGTTTGCGGCAGAAAAACCATGCTAAATGCAACGATTCTGTTCGAGGGGTCAACTTCTAGCATGATTTGAGGGTTGGGGTTGGGGTTTTGGGGATTCGGCCATTCGTTAATGGTCAAGGTTTGCCCATTTGTAGGGGTGTTCCAGTTGCCGCCTAGCAGATTGTCGTTGTTTAGCGAAGTGCCAGGTAGGATAATGTCCCCAATATTTGGCGGTGTTTCAGGTGCTGTCCACGCTCGGAAAACTAGGCGGTTTGGTGGGGTCGCTACGTGTTCAAATTCTAGCCTAAACTCGCCACGCCATACGCCGTTTACTAGTGTGCGTCCTGTGCGGATTATTCGGAACGGTACTCCTGGGTTGGTGGGGGCTGTGGGGGCTTCCGCCTCTTGGGTCTCTTCCTGGGGCGGACTTTCCGTCTGGGGCGGACTTTCCGTTTTCTCTGTGGAATCCTCGATGTCAGGGGTTTCTTCGACTTCGTTAACTGAATCTGTGTCAGGGTGGTTTGTGTCAGACTGGTCTGCTTCACCGAGTTCCAGCGTTGGTGGTTTTATGCCGACTGTTGGTAAATCTTCTGTGGAGATTTCCAAGGTTGGATGTTCCGCTCCGAAAACAGGGAAGTCCACCATCGGCAAATCAGGATGCACTGCTTCACATTCTCTCATGTTATAATTGACAACGAAAATCCGTGCAGGGCGTGGCAACTGCGAAAATGCAATTCGAGCCGCCGCTCCGATTGGGTCGGCGTTTTCGCCGATTGTTCGATACCCTGCCGCCGCCACCTCTTCGAGATTTGCGTATGAACGGACAGTCCGCCCCTGACGGACAGTCCGCCCCTGGGTAATACCTCGCATTTCGTTGCCAGTCGGTGCAGGTCCCAGTAGTAGCATATGGTCAAAACTCGCCTCGTCTACTGGCGGACGTACTAGCCTTATGTCTACTTGGGCTATTCTTGATAAGTTGTTCAAAATTTCAACTCCTTTTTATTTTTTTCACGCAAAAAAGCCCTTGCATTTTTATAAAATAAGGCTTTTTGCTATTATTTCTTTCACAATAGAGACTGTGCGGATGGAGAAGTGCGTCCCCAAGAGCCAAATGCGCCATGTAGATTGATTAGACTTGCGTTAGGTACAGCGATTTTAGCAGCCATGAAACATGAGACTGTGCGGATGGAGAAGTGCGTCCCCAAGAGCCAAATGCGCGATGTTAAAAATGCGCGACGTTAAAACTACCTCGCATAAGCTAATGCTCTGGACAATTCGCCCATAACATCATTTTGCGTAACCGCCTTAAAATTAGCCTGCTGTTCGGCACGGTCGCCTTTAAATTCATTGTTCATTTCCATGTTCACGTTGATTGTCGTGTTCGCCGTGTTGTGGTAAATGGGCATAGCCGCACTCGTCGCAGGGGCGGTAAAATTTGAAATAGCGGCAGCGGCATTTTTGATAAAATTTGCCCCACTCGCAAGCTGTGCAAGGATATTGGCAGTCTCCTTATTACTAAGCACTTGCCGCCCTTTTGCACCTGTAATTAACTCCGCCCCATTTTCGCCCGCAATAAATGTGTCAGGCGTGCGGTTTGTTCCGCTTGCAAATTGCGGAATTTCTTCGTTATTTCTCCGCCCAAGCAACCCACTAATCGCACTTGCCGCTCTCGATAGCCCACCACCCACAAAATCCGTAATCGTGCCGATTATATTGATAAACGGCTCGAAAAATTTCACAATGCGGTTTACAATATTGCGGATAAAATCGGCGGCACGTGTAAACCAATCTCGAATAGCCCCAAACCACGCCTTTACGCCGTCTACGCTAGTCCCAAACAACATCGCCAAAATCAGCAGAATATTGTCAATAACTTGTGCAAAAAACTCTTTGATAAAGCCCCAACTGGCTGTGAAAAATTCCTTGACACCGTCCCAAAGAGCAACCCAATCGCCCGCAAATAACGCCGAAAATATGTTAAAAATCGCCGTTATCATGTGGGCGAAAAATTTCCACATACTCACAATGCGGTCGATAAACTGGGAGAACCAAGCCGAAATCTCGCCGCCCCAGCGTTCCCAAAACTTCGTTATCCAGCCAAATACAGCGGAAATAATAATTTGCAAACGGTCAAAAAGAGATTTGACAAAATCCCAAGCCGCCGAGAGCAACCTAGAAACACTTGCCCACATCGTCCGCACATAGCCCAAAATCCGCTCGCCGTGTTGTTGCCAAAAAGCGACTAGCCACGTCCACGCCCTTATAATAATATTTAGCACAAATTGGGCGGCTTGACTAATCAGATTTTTAGCCCCTTCGACAAGATTTCTGATTTTTTCACGGACATCGTCAGCAGTAATGCCAAACCGAGCCAAAATCTTGCCAATAACGGAATCGCCGCCACGCATAAACGTAATAAAATCGTCCACAAGCAACCCAATTAGTACAATAATCGCAATTATCGGCAACATTTTAAGTTTGAGCAGCGAAAACGCCTTGCCAATCATTTTGAGAAATCCCAATATTTGCGGCAATTTAAGGGCAAAGAGTAACGAGCCGCCAACCACAGCTATCAGCCGCAGTAGCTCATGCCAGCCGCCGAATCGCTCCGCCACGGCACTAAGCCAGTCCACAAGCCGCCGTGTAGTCCGCAAAACCCTGTTAAAGACATTGACCATGACGTTTGCAAGGCGGCGAGTAAGGTTTGAAAGGGTTTGCGTTAATCCGTGGGCCTCGTCCATTTCCGCCAAGAAGCCACGCCAAGCACCACGCATGGACTCGACCGCTTTTTGCATAACTTCATTTTCTGCTAGAAAGCGTTTGCCAAGGTTCACAAGTCCGCCGATACCGACAAAACCTAGTCCAATAGTGCCGAGCAAACGAGCCGCACTTGCCCTAAAATTTTTGACCTGTGTAAGAGCGGCGTTTTGGCTTGCCTTGTTGACTGAAAAACCGACTTTGTTTTGTTCTAGGGGTTTGGCGGCGGTTTTTATGACCTCGGCGGATTTTATAGCCGTGTCCACGTCCGCCGTGTCAACGTGAAAACCGACAGGCATATTCTCTAACCTATCTTGCGAGGTTTTGGCTAATTTTTTTACGGCGGCGGTTGCTGCTTTTTCCGATGCCGCATCAAGTTCAAATCCTATTGCTACTACTATGTCTCTGATTGTCAAAATTAGCCCTCTTTTCTCTTTAATTTATCCGCCGCTTTTTCCAACTCCGCCGCCTTAATATCGGCGTTCATTTCGACAATCGCCGCAAGTTTAAGCACATCGTCCAAGCTGTAATATTCGATAAGTTCCGCCCTCGTAACCACGCCGTTTGCGATTAACTGCCACAGTCTAAGTTCAAATTGGCTGTAAAAATATTCTATTGCCAGCTTGCCGTATTTGTCGATTCCGTCTGGGGCGGACATTCCGTCTGGGGCGGACATTCCGTCGCCAAGTCCGTCTCGTTCATTTTTAGGTTGCCAAATCGGCGTTTGGCATTGCCGAAAAAACCTGTATAATTCGCAAGCACAACGTGAGCCACTAACTCTAAAATGCCTGTGAAATCCTCCGCAAATAAGGTGTTTAATATCTCTTTGGAAATCGGCTTTGGCACCTGCCCGTCCGCCTGATGGGTGGACTCTAGCTTAACGCTTACGTTATCATATTTTAGGCATAATTCCTCAATGCACCACATTAGTTTTTTCCCTGTCAAGCGGGCTATTAGTGTTATAATTTCGGGCAAAAAGTCGGCAATATCAGTATCCCCAATATCTTCGGGTATTTTTGCACCGCTTTCCTTAGTAAAAACGCCGATAATTGCCTCTCCCAATACGTCCTTTACTCCGAACCCTACTTCCATTACCTTAAATGGATTGAATTTTCGGATGTAAAATGTGTGGCCGTCAATGCTCACTTCTTTAATATTTAACATCACGTCTACCTCCTTTTTTAACATCACGTCCATGGCTCGTAACTAGACTAGTTACTTGTCCGCGTGCCATGTAGATGGACTAGGCTTGCGGTTAATCAAAAATGGGAATCGCCACGCAACGGCAACGATAATCGCCGCCAGGGTGGTGGCGGCGACCGCTTTTTGTGTCAACGATTGGTGGGTCATCCCATTGGTGGATTGTGTTGTGCAAGGCTCGGTGGTCGGCTCTTGTGCGGCTGTCCATGCTGGCTTGCCATTTGTATTTTGTTACTCCTGCGTCTTGGTGCTGTTTTTGCGTGATTTGACCGTTTAGCTTGGCTACTTGGTCGCGCGCCCAAAATTCGGCTCGCTCCTTATTCACGTTGTAGACTTCTTGCAAGGTTTCACGTAACTCTTTTGGACTTACACCTGCCGTAAATTTCTCTTGTACGATTCTTTGCATTTCGCCTAGCGTGTCTTTGGGCAAGGTTTTTATTAGGTTGGCGTTTTCGGTCGTCCAAAAATTCAGCAGATTTTGGTAAGATTTGCCGTTATATCGGTCTTTTGTGATGTCGATGCCTAGTAACTTCCGCCATTCGTTGCGGAATTTCCGCTCGGCTCGGCGGTTTATGCCGTCTGCTATGTCGTGTAGTTTTTCGTAAAAGCCAAAATTCCTTGCTCTGCGGTTAAAGTTGCGTTCGATTCGCTTGAAAAAATAGAACAAACTGTCCATATCCAAGCCGTCCAACCGTTCCGCTTTGTATTCTTCAAGATTATCGTGTTCCTCGGACTCCGCAATTATCGCCAATTCCTCGTCAATAGCATTTTTCAACATTTGCATAACGGCGATGTTTAGCCTTGCACAGGCGTTTTCTTGCGTTACTGGATAGGTGTTTGCCAACGTAAATCCACCTCCGTGAAATGCCCATTATCTGTGATATTTTCCAAAATAAAACCGATGTCAAGTTCCGTCATGGCACGTACTCGGTAGGTTGTGTCCGCCACGATGTCAGTCAAGTCTCGGACTACAGTTGTGATTATGTCCACGTTGTTATTTTGGCAGAAAATGTCAACCTCTGGGCTGTTTAGATAGTGCGTGAATTTCATTAACTCGCTGACGGCGTTTTGGCAAAATAAATCCACCTGCACCATCACACGTGCATGGAAAAAGTCGTGCGTAACGCCGTCAATGTTAAGCCGAGCAGGGCGTGTGTCTGTGGTTATGTCGAAGAACGTCAAGACGGCGGTGTTGTAGGTGGCTACTCTTTTTGTGCGTGCTAGTTCTGTGGTTATTCCTGCCCGCTCGGCAGGCGGGTGCGGCTCTGTGATGTTTTGAAAATACTCGGCGGTTAGCTTATGGATTACCGCCTTTAACTTGTCAACTGTCATTGGGTTTTTCCTCGATAACAAAATTTACGCCCTGCATAAGTCGCCCAGTATCAATCAACGGAGCGGCGGATTTCTTTTTTTTTATTGTGCTTGGGGCGTTTGGCGTAAAGTCGCCCTTTTGTATTTCTTGCTGAATTAAGCCTTTTTGGTACGTGCCTAGCCTTTGCAAGATTTGCTGTGCGGTTTTGCCGTTGCCAAGCCCTGCCAGTTCTTTTTTTATGAAATCGGAAATCTGCTGTTGGTTATTATCCACAGATTGGCGTAAAAAGGGGCGTGGCGGTATGTGTTGCTTGCCGTCCTTTGTTTGCGTGCCTAGTTCGTTCCACACGGCTATATCTAACAAAGTTGCATTTTTGCCGCTTTTGCCCGCCTGCCTGGCGGGCAGGTCGCCTTGTTGATAGCCGATGCGGACTTGCAGACGTGATAGTTCCGTCAGTTCCTTTTTTAGCTTGTCAAATTGTGTCATAATGTCCACGCTCCTGTTCCAGTCCATATGGTGGAATTTCCACCCAATCCGCCTCATAGTGCCGTAGCCCTGTGTGTTCCCACAATATGCAGGACGTACAATCGTACCACCGTCCGTGATATAGCAAGCGGTCGGCGGCTTGTCCTGTATGTTCGTCTGCCGAGTGTATTTTCACACGCCCAAACGAAACGAGCCGCAAAAACGTACTTTCTCCGTGCGGCTCGTTTTGGTGGTCTTGATTTTTGGCTGGCTGGACGTTCATGCGGACGGTTAATTCCACCGTGCCGTCTGTTGTGTAGCGTTTGACGGTATACGGTTTGTGCCATATTGTCAACATTTCTACCGCTCCCCACTACTTAAAATCGGAATGACTTTCAACCGCAACAGGCTTTGATATTGCACTCCATATTCCGTCATGCCGAGGTCGCTTGTGAGGTCGGCTAGTTTATCTGTGTTGTCATTGTAGCTTATCGAGGTGCGACCCTCGCTGTAACTGCTTACTCGTGCGGTTTGGTAGGGGCTGCCGATTGATAAGTCTGTGTCCGCTCCGTCTTCCGTCAAGCCCACGCCTGACAATGTCATGCGGTGGGCTGTCATTAGTGCTAGGGCTTGCTCCCATAGGTTGCCGAACCGCTTTTGGCTGACTAGCGGCGAAGTTAAACCTATCCATTGCAATACGATTTTATTCTCCACCGTTTGCAGTTTTGGGGCTACCAAGCGGAAAGTTGCTAAAACTTTTTTGTATTTGGCAGACGGTCTGCTCCCAGCAGATTGTTCTTTTATCGCCCGCCTCCGCCCCGGCGGACAGGTGCTGGACGGGCAGGTCATGTTTCTGACTTGTCGCTGTCTTCCGCCATTTCGCCGTCTTCCGAGGGCGGCACATCGGCAGGTGGCTGTGTGCGTGGCGGTCGCCGTGGATTCGGTTTTCTCGCCTGTCTAGTGGGCAGGTCTGCAAATTTCAAATACCCTTTGCTAAGAAAAAAAGCCACCACAGGGTGCTTTTTCGTCTCGGAAATTTCTTTTATTTCCTCAGGTAGGATTATCACGTTTCCTACTCCGATTGGCTTGTTTGTCATATTTTTTACGGTCATATAACATCACGTCCTTTCCTCTTGATTATATATGTTCTCCGTCCGCACGCCGCCCGCCTCCGCCCTGGCGGACAGGTGTCGGCGGGCAGGTGTAGATTGACTAGGCTTGCGTTAAGCACAGCGATTTTAGCCGTCAAGACCCATGAGACTGCGCGGACGGATAATAAACGTCCCCATGAGCCATCAGCGCGACGTTAAATCCCTGGAATAATCAACGCCGACAGCGGATAATAAACAATCGCACCAGCCGTGCGAGCCTCGCACAATATAATAAACTCCAAATTCTTCGGCTGGACTGGATGCTGCTTGAACAACATCGGCATCTCGATTGACATTTTATGTGCATCGTCCGTAAACAAAAACGCCACATCTAGCCCCTTTTCGGCATATGGCGTTATGTTTGCGTTTGCGTTTAGCTCTGGCACTTTTACTATTTTTTTCAGCTGTGTCATGTTCGACAAAATCCATTGCATTATCGTCTTATCGGACGCATCGGAGCGTGGCGTGTGTGCGATGTAATTATACGCATCTGCTGGCAGAGCCAACACGTCAGGCGTTTCTACCGATAATGTCAAGCGGTCGATAAAGCTAAGCATTTCTTTAATGTCATTCAGACACTCCTCGGGGGTTTTGTCCGCAAATCGTGTGGACGTGCCGCTGGCGTTCGTGGGCAACGTGTACAGCGGAATATTATTCTCCTCGGACAACACGCCACGCAGTCCGCTTTTTTTGTCGCCGACCCACGCAATTTCGTTGATTTTGCGGTCAACGGCATATCGAGCCGCCTCGCCCTTGCGAACATCTAGGGACTTGCCAGCCATGCGGCTTGCTCGCATTTCCTGCACCGAATAGCCGTAAGAATTACCGATATTTTCGATTTTGGCAGTAAACTGCTCACCCTTGGCATCGGCACGTGGTAGGTCGGTGGCGTAATTGTGGATAATTTCGGCGAAACCTGTTTTATCGTAGCTGTAATATGTGATTGTTTCCGCGCCCTCGTTTACCTCTTTGGATACTGGGAATAGTGCGAGAGCCGACATTTGCGGATATTCCTTGTCGTATGCGTTCGCCTTGATGTGGTCTAGTTCTTGTGCGAAAAATACGCTTGCGTCCTCGGCGGAGTCAAATCTCATTCCCTCGGTTGCCAAGGTGGCGGATAGATTGCTTGTCATTAGTGCGTTGTAGTCGGCTTGGTCGTAGGTTTGGTTTTTCATATTGTTCACTCCTTCTAATTTGTCATTATATCACGTTTGTGTTATAATTATTTTTGTAGTTGTCGTTCCCCACTAGGGGGACGTGGATTGAAATATATTTTGTCCTCCTGCATTTAGTTAAAAATTTCTATTGGTGCAATACTGCCAGCGGCGGCGACAAGCCCCTCGTTGCCTACAAACTGGGCAGCTAGGGGCAGGTTGCCGTCTTCCAAATTCGTAAAACAGCCCACAAATTCGCCCTCTTTGATAAGGTAAACCCTATCGCCATATTTCGGCTCGATGTCAGGTTCAAGCCTTGCCCACGCCTTACCAAATCGCAATACGCCCACGGTCGCCCCTGGGTGTAGTTTTAAGTCGCCTGTTAAATTGTGTTCCGTTGTAAAGCCAGTTAAAACAAGCCCCTCAAAGTCGCTTGCTGTCGTGTCGGAGCGTGGGGCTGTTACGGTCGTGCCTGGGCTTGCACCCACAACAACGCCTGTCCCAAATTTTAGCGACCTCGTTTCGTCTTCTTCATTTGGCGAAAATGTGCGGCTATTGACTGAATACGGCGAAACATCTAACAAGCCGCCAGCCACGCCAAGTTGTGTTTGATACGTGTAATTTAGTTGTGCCATTATTTTTTACCTCCGTTTAGCATTTTTTTCTCCATTTTTTCACGAGCGGCGGCACTGCTGGATTTGCCAAAATTTGTGCCGTCTGTGCGTTGTCCGTTGCCATAAATAGCGGTTTTTTGGCGGTTGGTGGATTTGTCCTTTTTTAGGGTGTCGAGTGCCAAATTAAACGCCGCATCTATATAGTGCTTGTTTTTGCCGTCCAGCCGTAGCCCTGGATTAACCTTGCGGATAATGCCCAGTTTTAGTTGCTGTGGGGTCATATCTTCGGCTTGGTCAAGGTTTAGGCGTTCCGCTGTGCGTACCAATTTTAGACGTTCTCGGACGGCGTGTTCTATTTTGGGGTTTAGGTCAACGCTGTCAGCACGTCCAGCACGGCGTTTTTTCTTGGTTTTGCCGTCTTTGCGGTCTTCTGCCTCCGACTCTTCGTCTTCGTCGGAATTTTCTTCCTCGTCCTCGTCTTCGTACTCGTCGGCGGCAGGCGGGTCTTCTGCCACCTTGTAATCGTACGCCGCTTTTAATTCCTGTGCAATGTCGATTAGTTCTTCCAACTCGGCATCGAGAGCCGTGATGTACTCTAAGGCGGTTTCTAGGTCGGTTGGCAAATCTTCGTCTGCTCGTTTGTCCTTGCGGTCTAGGAGTTGTTGTAATCTGTCTGTGATGTCGTCCTCGTCAGTTGCCGTTTTTTCGGTGTCGTCAGCGGTTTCTAAGTCTGTGTCTTCTGCGGTCTCTTCTGTGCCGTCTGCTACCTCTTCCGCCGAATCCTCTAAAATTTCTCCTGTCTCGCTGTCCTTGCGGCGTTTCATTTTGCTGTCCGTCCGCTTGAACAAATCCTTGAATTTCTTTGGTCTCTTCATGTTTTTCGCTCCTTTTAATATATTTGGTGTTGCTGTGTTGCCGTCTTTTTGGTCTTTTTTGTCCAAATTAAGCCTTGCGGTTTCTCCTGCTCGTGCCTCGCCTACCAAGGCAAGGTGGTTGATTTGAATGTCCGTTTGGATTGCATCGTACGGCTCGCCCATGTATTCGCCGCTTTCCTCTATCAAGTTTAATTTGTAACCTAGCGAAAGTTCACGCAAGCCGCTATTTTTGACCTTGTCAATCTCGTGGATTACGATTTTGGCACGGACGTTGTCGCCGTCTACTGTGCCTGTCGTTAGCATTGTGCCAACGATTTCTTGGTTTAGGTTGTCTTCGGTTATCCAGCCCGCATCGTGGGTTATTATTATGGGCTTGCCCTCGTAGGTTGCTAGGCTTTTGGGGTTGAAAACGTGCGTGGGTAGGCGGAGTTCTCGGCGTGGCGAGCCGTCCGCATTTTTGTAATCAAAAACGCCGATTGTGGTTACTATCGGCGTGTCTATTAGGTATCCCTCGGCTGTGAAGTAGGTGGAGTCTAGTGGGATTGAGTCGGTTCTTTGTTGCATGGTGGTCTCCTTTCTGTTTTTTCACGCCCGCCTGTCGGGCGGGTAGGCAAAAAAGCCCTTTGGTGTGGCAAAAAGGCTTTTCCTGCCCGCCCGACAGGCGGGTGT
>JGI24700J35501_10930511_pt1 | contig 14905 bp, 15 predicted proteins | sample TergutTh196P1_FD_35501 | JGI IMG/M metagenome (IMG submission 35501)
GCATTAGCTGCGGAGGTATTTAGCGTTTCTTTTACTACTTCACGGACATTTCCGCCACCGTCGGCCGCAATCGATACCGAAGGCGACGAGTGCGTTGGAGTTGAAATTGTATCTGAATTTTGGCTAGTTGACGGTCTATTTCCAGATCTTATGCTGGTTGTATGATTCTCTGAAGTCATAGGATTGTGTTGTATTTGCTCTTGTTCTTTAGCATTATTTTGTTGTAGATTTTGCCTTGTTGTTTGAGGGTTTAGGGCGCTGTTTGACGCATTTTCATAAACCGTATTTTCTGAGCCATCTCCAACCGCTTTTGGTAGGTTTTGTTGGTTTTTATAATTTGAAATATCGATTATAGACGGCCGTACGCGTTCTTTGTTTTCTGTGTTTTGGGCGGTATTTGCACCACGATTGTTATTTTTAGATACATCATCAACTTCGTTGCTGGTAGCAACGCCCTTATTTTCTTTATTCATCCTTAAAGATTCGTTTGCGGTTGGTCTTATGAATTTATTTTGAGTATGTTTGCCTGAGCTATGGCCGCCAGAGCTTGAATTTCTGTTATTGGTTCTTTCTTCTTCTGCGGCATTGCTGTTTATATCAACCGTTTTAGCTTTTTCTTCTGCGGTTTCTTTGGTTAGTTTAGCCCTATTAATATTCACTTTGTCGGCAGATATGTTTTTGTCCTTGTTATTAGCGTTGCTATTTTGCGGATTGCTTTCGTTTTTGCCTGTGCCAGCGGTATTTGCTTTAATTTTTTCGCCGTTGGCGGGATTAACATTAGAACCAGCGTTATTAGGTTGATTTTTGTTGTTTTTTTGATTTTGTAGGCCGTTCTCCTTGGCGGCAGAGAACCCACCTTGAGCAGCCGAGTTTTGAATAGCTGAACTTATTTTTTTGGCATTTTTAGCCTCTCTTTTTTCCGCTCGTTTTTCCATACGCCTGCTATTGGAATTTAACATCCTCGAATTAGCTAAGGTGGACGATAATTGCTGAGGATTATGCACTACTCTTGCACTTGCTGCAAACACTCCAAATATTTTATCTCTCCAAAGGAACAGGAATACAAAAATGCCCGTTTGAACGATAACTATTAAGAAAAAGCCAACTGAATGTGCCAGAGAAAATAGGGCTGTATCCAATCTAACAATCAAAGATAACAAAATTGTTAGAAGTAGCATCAAAATTTGAGCTTCTAAAAGCTTTTTGAGCCAAACGCTTAATAATTCTACCCCACCAAATAGCTTGGTTACCGATAAAACAAGCACTATAGGGGCTAGTAGCACATAAAAGATTGACATAGCTTGAAAAGCTATTTGAATCAAGGACAAAATTAAATAGATGGCGGATTTCATTAAAAAAGGTATCAAATAAAACAACAAAAAACCTATTCTTCGGCCGCCTAAACTAACATTAAAAGGCCCAACATCTCTATTGCTATTGGGATAACCTGAACCTACAGTATGAAATACTATACGTGCGTTTCTTGAAGCGCTTCCAGGTAAAAATTCTAATAATTCTTCGGCGTTTACTGTAGCAGTTTCCGCACTCCAACCGCTGCCAGTCGTTTGCAAGAATATATATAATTGATGTACCAAACTATCCCAAATCATAATAGAGGATGCTTCGGCAAAGTCTACAACTTCTCCCCCTGTGTTATTCATACCGCTAGCAATTGAAATTCCAACGCTTCTGGTGATATTAGTAGCCTGTGTTAAAATGGTCGATGTGTGGGTAACCAAAAGAATACTTAAAACTACTATAAATACAACTTGTCCTACTTCCACAAGTATACTAGTAAAATTTCTTTGCACAAATCTTTTAATTAGTTGAAATCCAAAAAAAGCAAAGGTTATTATAAATAAAGTATCAAAAACAGCGCCCATTAAATTTGCTTGCATAGTATCTATAAAATCTCCTAATACAGACGCTAAATCAAACCCCATAGCCCATCTAAAGATAGCTATTGTAGCCCGGGATACAGCAATAACAAAATTAAATAAAATATTAGCTATCCCATTTATTGGTTCGGATATTACATCTAGTCGTCTCGGATTGCGTATGTCGAGGCGATAATTATTTATATAGGGAGGATTCATAAACCGACCTATGCCAGCGGTGTCGCTTACAGGATGGTCCACAACGTCTGTATGGGCAAGGGCAATATATGAATTTGCAAAAGTTATTATTGTTGATAGTGTCGCTAATATTAGTATTTTTAATATTACTTTTTTCAAATGTTGCCACCTGCCTTTTTAATAATTATCTATTTTTAATCTATAAAAGCGCTGTTTATTCCTATGTGTCCGCTTGTTGCGCTGTCAAAAAGTTCTGTTTGGGAAAATGCCCACCATTCGGAACGCTCTATATCCGAATCGGGCAGATAATCAAAAATTAGCCTATGCTGCACTCTTATTCCATCTTCTAAAAAAATATAGCAGTCCACATAATACTGCAAAGTGGTGTTTTGGTGGATATAGACAATTTCAATATTGTCAACGTTAGAATGGTTAATGCTTACGGTTTGATTCCCTGGCCCTGAGCCTTGAACCCAAAAATGAATATCTATTCCCTCTCTTAGCATATTATCTATTGCCAAATTCGCATCAAAGTCATATATAGGCTCTAACGTAGGCCTAGGGTTTACAATACTAGGAAGAATCCTTGATAACGATAACGAATATTCGCCCCCATCACCTGAATTTAATATGACACCTACAGCGGCATAAAAGGTCGGTGTTTCTTCCAAGATTATGTTATAATAAGGCGAACTTATGCTGGCAGTCCAAACCGCCCTACCGTCTGTGATATAGATACTTTCGACTTCAAAATACGAATAAAAACGATGCCCTATAATTTGCGTTTGTGCCGTGGCCATCGCCATACGCAGCCGAGGTGTTGGATGGCTGTATATGCTTAAAAACATAGGAAACATACGGCTTTCTAAAATGGATATAATGTATTCTTCGGTTAATCCGTTATATTCTTGCGTTGTTTGCTCGTTGTTTTGGTTGTAATCTTGCTCAATTAACGCAACTTCGGTTTCCGTTGATATATTAATATTTATTGAATTAGAACCACACGCCGTAATAATTACTAATACGAAAACTAACATTGTCAAGCCAAATAATTTTTTCAAAATAATCCCTCCATTTTTTGTTGTTTTTGGCAGTTACAAGTCTTGATAGGTTTTTCGCCGCATAGAATCGCCTCCTAATAGCACGTCATAAGTTATACTAAATATACAACAAAATATAGCTACTAGTCAAGGCAAAAAGGGGGGGGATATGATGGAACGATATATGCTTAAAACGTCTCAGAATGCCCCAGATTTCATTTTTGATGATGCTGAGGTAAAAAACCACTACAACCATTCAAAACGGTCTAAAAAGTGTCTTAAAATGGATTTTAGGGCATAATTTGTATTAACCTGATGCTCATTCGTAATCGTAGTAATCGTACTCGTATTCATAGGGCAGAGGGATATAGGCAAAAAATACTGGATTAAAATGCCTGCCGTTTAGAATCACTTCAAAATGCAAATGATTGCCCGTGCTTGCACCAGTAGTTCCTACAGTGCCTATAATATCGCTCTCGGATACTATGTCTCCTACAAAAACAAAGCGTTCGTGCAAGTGTGCGTATAGCGTTCGTATTGTATTTTCGCCGTCATCTTCTTCTATCACTATCCAATTTCCAAAAGAAGGACTATAGCCCGAGGTAACTACCTCGCCATCGTGAGCCGCCAATATCGGCGTTCCCTCTGGCAACGCTATATCTACTCCGTTATGCAATTGTCTTTGTCTGGAAAAAGGATTTAGTCGGTATCCAAAATGGCTTGATACGAAAGGCAGCCAATAAAAGTCAAATGGAGTGCCTACAAAATGCACGTGTCCGTGGAAGTACATAATAATTCTAAAATGTTCTACCAAATCATTGTCATAATAATCGCCTTCTTCGCTGTAATATCCCAAGGCTGCGGCCGCAATATTTAACCTTTCTAGTATTATTTCGTCTTTGTTATTTACCGTTAAATTTATGAATAGCGAAGTCCATACGTATTCAAAGGTATAGTAATATACGTACGTTTGATAGTAGCCGTAATAATCTGTATAATATCCCGTTCTTTCTTCGACAATATATCTTTCTTCTGCCTGATAGTCTGTTGCTAGGTAATATTGCTCTGAAAATAGCTCCTGTATTGTGCTTCTGATATAGGGATAAACAAAATCTTCGTGTGCCGCCGTTAAATATGCCATCAATCTGAAAGGATTATGAGTTATTTGGCTTCTTAGTGGGGCGGATATTGACCACATAACCTCAGTTGCATTTTCCGTAGGAAGCCATTGCTGACGTCGGTTTCTAAGTTGAGTGCTGCTGAGACGTGAACCGTTCAGATAAATAAAAACTTCGTTAAAGCCCCCTATGTCTGTGTTTATTATGTCTTCTATTAATCCGATTTCAAGGCTGGTATAATAAATATAGGCGCTATTTATATCTTCTTCTTCTGCCAAAAACGAACTAGTAACAATTATTCCGCCAGCAGAACCGCCACCAAACAACCCAACTAGTATAATTACCATAAAGAATTGAGGTGCAAAAAATAGCATCATAGGCAACAACATAAATTTCCTACTACCGGGCTTTTTCATATATTTCTAAATCCTCAAAATTAAAATCATTTATCATATTTTTAATATTTGCTATATCGATGTCGTTGGCCTTGGTGCGGGTGCCGCTGCCTTCTTTTTGGATACCTTGAATTTCCGAAGCGTCTATTTCTTCTATTTCTTCTATTTCTTCGCTTTCTTTGACTCTTGTTGCGTTGCCTTTATCCGCTGTTGGTGTAGTAGAAAAAAGACTTATAACATCTGTAAATACCGCATCAAACGTCAATATCCCGACTCTCCGAAAGGCATCTTGAAATAAACATTGCCCGTTGCCCAAATTCTGAACCAAATCTATATTGGCAATCGTTATCTCCAGGCCTAAATATTCAAGCATTCGCTTAGCTTCCTCTTTGTTCTGAGTGTTGAAGCAAAATTTATATGTTATGGTGTTTTTTATGCCTTCGGTGGGAATATCCAAAACACTGTGGCCGTTAAATATACATCCCGTGTAAAGGCTTCTGCCCATTCTCGAAAGGAAATCATACAGCTTAACCCCCTCTGTGGTTTTCCCTAAAGCCCACGATTCATCAAACAATATCAAAGAAAAGGACTTGCGCGGTTCTAGGGCAAATCTTTTGGCGAAATTGGCCATAACAATCATTAAAACCGTGCTTAGTTTTTCTTCGTTTGTGTAGTCTGATTTAGCCGTTTCTGCGGAGGGCAAAGTTAGATTTTGTATTTGCAATAAATTGATTCTATTATCTAGTTTTATAGAGCTTTCCGTGCCGTTACCAAACAATAATGCGCTTAACGACGACTTCCTCATAGCGTTTATGCGTCTTGCTAGGTTAGTAGCCGAGTTTTTTAAGTTATCGCTGGCCTCAAAGTCGTTTATAACGTTGTATAATTCTTGCATAGAGGGCTTAGTGCTGTTATTTTTATAGTTCTCAGACAATTTGCTTTGTGCTTCCATAAGCACGATATATTCGTTATTTTGAGAGGTTATCTCAAATAATTCACATATTATATTCATAGCTAAATTGTTGGCCTCTTCTATGCTGTCGTGATATATGTTATAAGGGTCTAGCATTCCTTCAAACTTTCTATCTGGAATAAGAGTAACAACGTTTATATGTTTTTTAAACAAAGGGAAGTCAGCCCAGTGAGAACGCTCCCCTTTGGGGTCAAAAACTAACGAATAGCCGCCATCTATAAAGTTTAAATAAACCAATAAATTAGCATTAAAAGATTTTCCATATCCTAAATTTCCAAAAAACGTTGCTGCTGCCGATTTATTGAGTCTCGGAGCGAGGCTCAAGTCTAAATATACGTGTTTTGCCGAAAGTCCGGTCGTTCCTATATAATAACCGACGGTATCGCCCAAAACGTTGGTAGCACCAAATATTCCAGAGGATAACGATTGCGGCGTGAGCCTCATTATATAATCCTTTGTTGCGTGTCCTGTGGAGGGAAAAAAGCTCATATATAGCTTTAGTTGGTCGGCATACGAGCGTTCTATAGAAAAATTTAAATCCTCGTACATCATTTTTATAAGGTCTGCCTTTTTTTCCATATCGTCTTTATTGTCGGAACTTACGCATATAGTAACAGACACCTGACACAGAGGAAGCCGCCCAGCTTTTAATTCTATTTCCAAGGTATCGCTTTCTTCTTTCATTTCGTGCAAGTCTGTTGGAATATCAGCATTTGCGGATAGTATGTTTTCTATTTGCGAATTTGCTTCACGCTTTTTTAATTCAATCATTCTTAGGCTTTCTCTATGCTCTACATTCTTGAAATGGATACATATTTCAGATTGAGAATTGTTGCGCTGAAGCATATAAATCCATTCGCAAGATGGAAATTCCATTATCTCGGGTATGTTATTGATTGATAAAAACGTTTGGTAGGAGCTTTGGCCGTCGTGTTCGATTTTTAAATGCCTGTTTTCTTGATGTATTACGCCGCTAAAAAGATTTATGGTGTCCCTGTAGTAAGGTTTTAAAATCTTTTCCTGATTTATATTGATAGATAGCGAATAGGGGCGCCATTCCTCGTTACTGCTTTTGTAGAACAGCTTTACGTCTTTTTCTAAACCTCTAAACGCTGGTCTTCTTAAAAGCCATTGAGTTGTTGCGGTGCTAATTTCTTGCAAAGACATTCTGTTTTGATTGTCTGATGCGAATTTATGTGCCATTTTTTTGTAAAAATCTATTTTGCTTTGCAGCATACCGTTTTGCCCTAGATTCATAAATACATTCAAGGCGTTTATGGGCTGCTTTATAAAATACTCGTATATTTCCTTTGCTTTTGCAAGAGCGGGAAATTCTGTGGATGTTGCCATCTTAACAACTACATAGGTTCGGTAATCATTTATATTGCCTGTGTTTTCTAGGCTGCTTAATAAATAGTTTTCCGTCATAGTTAATAAATTGTTTTTAGTTTCTTTTAATTCTTCATCCGAGATTGGGCGCTGCCTTAGATTTTCAAAATGCTCTTTTGCGTTTTGCTTAACTGGAACAATTAAAAGCTTAGCTTCGACGTTAATAGAACTAATAAAGCGCGTTAATTTGTGCAGTATTCCGTTTTTGGCTTCGTTAGAAAGAAGGTCATAGTCAAAACCTGTTGCCTCGTATATCGCCCAACAGGTTTTGTCTTTGCCAAAAACGAGATTATCTTGAAAATATAAAATCGGACATTTAAGCATCTTGTAATCCTCGCTAGAAAAATTTAGTGCATTTAGTCGCATTCCAAGTAAATTTATAGCTTTTTCTGTTTTGTTTATTGGTTTTACTAAATTTGTGCATACGCTCGTAATATTGATTTTTAGCAAACAAAAACTTAACATATCCTATGAAAAATTTAAGCGGATTTTTGCCATCTAATTTCTTTTTCGTAAGTAACTTTGTGAGCAAGAAAGGAATTGCAAAGAATCTTAATATCGCTGGTATTGCTTGAATAGGTGCGAAAATGCCGCCAAACATAAACATAAGCAACAATAATCCTATAAAATATAGCAATTCCCTGGGGTATATAGGAACGGGCAGAACGAAATTAAATATAGCATATATTTTTTGTTCTATTCGCCATACCCTCGCATAGGAGTGGATTAGTATAAAATCATTATCCTTTTTTTCTTCCATATTTTTACAATCAATTAAATAGATTGGCTATTGCCGTTCCAATATTTTGCAATGTATTGGGTTGAGTTATGATAACTAATAGCGCACCACCTGCTACAACAGTTATAACGGCAGCTACCCAATTTCTTTTAACAAGGCATCCAATAACAGCCAAAGCTATAGCTATAATACCAATCCACCATAACTGGTCTAAAAACCACTCACCAACCGCTTGCCCGAAGTTGCCAGCAAATACATTTGTTGAATTAATCACCGTAAAAATTATCGCCATTAATAAAACTGATATTATTTTGCCATTTTTCTTAATTTTCATATTTTTTCTCCTTCAAATCAATTTAAAATTATGTTAACTGTTCTTGCTTCTTTGCTCTCCACCAAAAGAATTTCATTCTCATAAACCAGCACAATGTTAAAATTTTGGGGATATACTGTATTATTTCTGCCTATGATGCCTATGCCAACCAAGGCCAAATATCTGTTATTAGATATTTGAAACGTGCTAAGGTTATTTATTGAGTCAAATCTTAAATCACCTCCAAATCCTACAAAGTTTTGTGAATCGGCCGCACTAGACAAAAAATGATTTAAAACTAACTGCTCGCCCTCGTAAAACGTTTGAAAAAACAACTCTAGTGTATTTTGTATTCCTGTGTTAATTTGTGGGCTTGCTGGCGACAACTCTATGCTACTATCATAAAACCTGCTGAACGAGTAATTATTAAGCCTGTTAGGTCTATCCATAACAAACACTGGCAAATCCTCAACTATGAAATGATTTCCATTCTGCATTATAGGGACTCTAACGGTATGTTCTATGCTTTCTGTTTCCGTAATCGACATTCCTGCTATATTTTGAGTTGTTACGTGCTGCGTTTGAACAAATACATAAACATCTCTTTGGCTTATGGAACGCTCTACCATTCTATAAGCATTTGTAAATAACACTTGACTGTGGCCGCTGGAAAAATTAAAATCCAAGAAGGGGAAATTACCACCAGCAAAATCAATCATCCTGTCGCGAAATTCCATCGCATCCCCATTATGCGTAAAGAAATTTCGTGCAAATTGTTCGGCAAAACTAAATAATTCGTTGTCATTTTGTATGTTGACGTGTTCCGTTCTAAAATCAGCTATAATCCGCTCTAACTCAGTTATTTCCGTCGGACTTAGAATAACCACAAGACCCCTGATAAACACAAAACCCAAAACAACCCAAAATCCAATCCTTGCCAAAACCCTCGTCGTTTCCCCTTTAAGCTGGTATTCCTCGTTATTCTTCTTGTAATGTTTCATTTCTTTTTCCGAAGCCTTTTTGAGTTTTTTAGCTTTTGCTTTCTCTTCGTTTTTTTGTTTTATTTCTTCTTTACTAGGCTTAGGTTTCGGAATTTTATTTTTTTTATTTTTTGCCAAAAGCCAACCTCCTTACTGCCATTTCTTCAACATCGACTCCATCAGCCCGCTTTCTATAATAGCCGAATACCACTCACTGGGGTAATCGCCGCCATTGGCGGCTTTTGCTTCGTCGCAGCGTTTGTTCCAGTCTGCCTCCGAGGTCGATTCGCTCATAATGGCTACTAATAGCTTTGCGATTGCTTGCTTTTCAAAATATACCTTATCATCGATACTAACTAGGTTTTCTGCGTTTGTTTCCATCGCTCGAATGCGTTCCTCGGTTGCATCATCGTATTTTTTCATTACTACCTCCTATGCTTTAGACTCTTTAGATTTATGCTTTAGATTTTTGAATTACGTAAGTTATAGACCAAACCACCCCCTGGGTAAATCAAAGAATTCCCCAGGGTCTGACTTCTTTTGGGTACTAGCTGCCTTTTTGGCTGCCTCGTAGAAGTTTAGGTTTTGTATAATTTCTCCGATTTCTATTATCTTTTCGCCATCGGCAATATCGTCATTTGCAATCTTGAGAAAATCCTCGTAAAGGGTTCTAGTTAAGATTGCAAAAACCTTGTATCCCTCATCTATGTCGTTTTTGTGTTGCAAAGCGTATTCAAGGCATTCTAGCAAATCCTCATCACTCATATATCCTGCTGTATCTACACACCCCACCGTATTAACAAATGGATTTTCACTTGCGGCCGCAATTTTCGTTTGCAATTCCACTTCATCACTCATATATCCTGCTGTATCTACACACCCCACCGTATTAACAAATGGATTTTCACTTGCGGCCGCAATTTTCGTTTGCAATTCCACTATTTTTCCCTTTATAAAGCTGGTTGTAACCATATTCATCACTCCTCTTTTTTGAAATTTCGTTCATAAGCTTCTCCTTATGCTTTAGACTCTTTAGATTTTTGTATTTTAATACCAGTGCAACAACCCACGAGCATAAAACAAACTCAATCAAATTCAGTAGGAATAGCACCCACGAGCTGGTAAAAACAAACGAATATGCGGCAAATATTACGTAAGTTGCAGACCAAACCACCCAAGACCAGACGTTTATGTCCTGGGATTGTTTGGTTTTATACAGCTGTACAATTTGCGGCGGATACGCCACCAAGCCAAAAGCCCCTATCACAAACATAATCAATTCAACGAAAACGCTGTTTTCCGCATTTAGCATAGATTAGCTTTCTTTTTAGACATCTCGCCCATCGTGCCCAGCAAAACCTGATTATTATTAACCGCCCCACCGTCGGCCGACAACGGAAGTTTAGCAAAAAAATCGAGGTTTTCTATAATCCCTCTGATTTCTTCTATTTTCTCGCCATCGGCACTACTATAATTTGCAATTTTAAAAAATTCCGTATAAAGGGTTCTGGCTAGGCTTGCAAAAACTTTATGACTTTTGTCTAAGTCATTTTTGTATTGCAAAACGTATTCAAGCATATCCTGCACATCCTCAAGAGATTTCGCAGACTTAACAACTGGATTTTCACACGCTAACACAATCTTAATTTTTAATTCTAGTATTTCTTCCATCATAGAGCTTGTCGTAACCATTTTTATCACTCCTTTAAAAAATTTTTTAATTAACTATCATCTCAACCACCAAGCCCTCCGTCAAAAGCAACTGATTAAGATTAACCAGCCCACCGTCGACCGTAAACCAAACCACACGCCGCAATCGCCCCCATCTGTCTCTATCGTTGCCCTGGGCTTCGAGGTAGACTGTGCTGCCGATGGGCAGACTTTGGACTACAAAGTCCGTGGCTTCGTCAAAACCAACCTCTCCTCGCTCTGGTGCGTCTATGCCAATAAAACGTATTCGTTCAATTTCGCCATCGAGCATCACAATGTCTATGGTATCGCCGTCTATTATGCGGTGGACTATGGCTTGGGTTAGGTTTTGGGGTTCGCTGTTGCTTACACAAGAGCTAAAAATTAAAGTAAGAAATATGCCAATTATATAGAATAGCCAGCCCGCGATGATTAAGGTTGTTTTGTCCAATTTGTCAAGATTTCTCATAAATGAACCTCCCTATTCAAAATCAAAATTATCAAAATTGATTGCCGCAATATCCTGCGTTGAGCCTTTTTCAAAGGTTTTGCTTTCAGTTTCCGTTACGAGGTGATTTTTGTTTTGTGCTGCGGAATCACTTTTTTTCTTAGTAATCATATAGCCAGGGTTATACCCTATTTCTTCTTTGTTTTTAATCATAGCCTTTTCAAAGAAATAAGCTTGAAATTGAGAGGTGTTGTTGCCAAGTTGGTATATAAATCTGCCAGGGATATTATCAAGTTTTGTAGCGTACGTATTGCCCAAGACTATTATAGATGCGGTTTTATCCGAGAATCTTCCGCAAAGTCTAACATCTAGATTATTTTTTATTTGGCCATTAATAATATTGGCATCTGGTCGCTGAGTTCCCATAAATAAATTTATGCCTGTGGCTCTTGAAAGCCTTGCAAGAGTAGAAACCAAGCCCTTTATAGTATCCATTTGCTCTTTCTCTTCTTTGGTAGCCCCTTTTGCATCTAGCATTTCAGCTATTTCATCGCAAAATACGCATATCCGCCCCAAATTATCTTTGGCTTTAGCGTTATATTCGCCTATATTTTCTACCTCTAAATCTCTAAACAACTTTAATCTTTTTGCATTTTCCTCTACAAGCGACTCAAATACTTGTATTGCGTGCGAACGCTCTGTAACAACCTCTCCAAACTGCTCATATATTTTAGAGAACATAACGCCACCCTTAAAATCAAACATATATATTAAGCAGTTTTTGAGTACCGCTTGCCATAATAAGCATATGAGGATAACAGATTTTCCCGAGCCAGTAGTTCCTGCAATCAAAATGTGAGGGTTTTTGTTTATATCAAAACATATTTCGCCCACCTTAGATTTCCCAACGACATAAACGCTTTCTTTGGGGTTCAAAAGTTTGTTTTCCCATTTTATAGAGGTTTCGAGTTTAAATCTACTAGAAATCATCGATATTTCAATAAGTTTTTTTGTTTTTCCCTCCGAAATATTAATTATTTCGCCATCTAATGCCGTCTCTACCCTGTGTTTGTATGTCTCCCAATCTCTTATTGGAATTAAAGACTTAAAGATATACTTAGTCCCGATGCCTTCTTTTTTTCTCTGAATAAATAAAGGATATCTCCTTCTTCTTCTGTTCCTATCTATGAAATTAATTGCTTCAAACTTGATATTGTAAAAATTTATGCTTGAAATTCGCATTATCCCCAAAACATATACATAGAAAATGGGCAACAAAGCTACCATCCAAACGCTTATATCATAATGATATGGCGATGAATAACTATCGAAATTTAGCCAAAGACTAACGGCCGCCAAAGACACAACTAAAAAAATTATAAAATTAACCCTATTTTTTAACTTATATATCCCATAAAATAAACCTAAAAATATAATTCTGAAGAATCCGCCCACGACTTTTTCTATAAGGACATTTACATTGTTGTTCCTCAAGGGTAAAAACCTCCTTTACCTTTTAAATCTAAGTTTTTTATTGAATAAATACCTCTTTGTAGTAGAAAACCTTGTATGCCTTAAAGCATTCTGAGTCGCTTCGTTTGCTTGCAATATACCAACGCCCTCATTCATAAGGTTTTTTCTATAAGTAATTGCGAAAATGCGTCTTAAATCGTGCATTTCTATGCCTAGCGATTTAGCTTTGTTTTTAAGGCTTTGTTTTGCGGGAAAAATTTTATCGCCGTTGTTTAATTTTTCTATATATCCGCTTAACTTTTGGCATAAATAGGGGTCTTCCATACTTAATACGTTTCCTTTTTTTCCGCCCTTGCCCCTCTCTATGAAAACATCTATTTTGTTTGCATCGCTATCGATTTTTAAATCCTTTTTGCTCAGCTGGGACAATTCGGACACCCTAAGACCCGAGACCATAGCAAGCCTAAATGCCAATTTGTATTTATCGTTTTTGGTAGCATTTATCTTGCGCCGTGTTTTATCTAAATTGATTTCCTTGCCCTTGCTTTTAATAAAATTACGCTTTTTTTTGCTAATTTCCTTAAAAAAATCGTCTTTCGGAATTTTGAAATCACTTGAAAATTTGTTCAGATTTTTTAAACCGTTTTTTATAGCGGAAAATTCGTTTTTATTGCCCTTTATTTTATCGATGCCGAGGCTACCAAAATTCACTTCGGAAAGGTCGCCGAATTGATGATTTTTTAAAATTTTATCCACTGCAAAATAATAGGTATCTGCCGTGTTTTTATTGTATTTGTTGTTCAAATATCGCCTAAAATCATTCAATATGTTATATTTCATACCATCCCACCCATAACGATGCGTTTGTGCCGCAAAGGCATATTATTTTTTGGTAAAAAGATACTCGCAATTTGATAATATTTTGATAATAAATTATTATCAAAATGCTTATAATGCACTATCAAATCATTTTTATAAATGATAGTATATTTATTGATATATATATTAAATATTAAGAAAGGAGGTTTTATTTTTGTCGGCCAAAGAAATTAAAAAAGTTTATTTTCCTGTGAGGATTTTCCCGGACTTGATAGAAAAATTAAAGCATATAGCAAAATATAATAATCGCTCAGCAAATGGTGAAATTGAGCATTTGATAGTTAGTAGAATCCGAGATTTTGAAAAAATACACGGAAAAATAGGTATAGATAACATCGAAACTTAAAATAAATAAATTAATTGTTTTTTATAGTTTAACATAAACTAAATACCTGTGTCAATAATATTTTAAAAAAATTTTTTCACCCCAGGAGGTGCTAATATGAGCGATTTCCCCAAAAGATTAAAAGAAATACGCAAACTAAAAAAACTTACTCAAAAACAAGTTGCCGAGGGAATCGGCATTCATCCAGTTGTTTTTCAAACTTACGAAACTGGAAAAACTAAGCCACTTTACGAGATAATAATTAGATTATCGTTATTTTTGCAAGTATCTTCCGACTACTTGCTAGGTTTATCTAATACGCATTCTTCAGACCCTACCGACCTTCGCAAAATAAAATTATTCAACAACTATGCTTCGGCTGGCAAAGGAACATATGCGGGAGAAGGTGAGTTTGAATATATTTACGTTGGCGAAGAAGTGCCCGCAAATGTAAATTTTGCTGTGAGGATAAAAGGAGATAGTATGGAGCCAAACATTCCCGACAAATCTATCGCATATATTCAATCTCAGCCAGATGTGGAATTTGGCGAGGTGTGTGTTTTTGTATTAAACGGAGAGGGTTTTTGCAAGGTGAAAACAAAAGACGGCTTTAAATCTTATAATTCTAAATATGACATAAAGAAAATAGACGAGTACGACAATCTTTGGATAGTTGGAAAAGTTATCCATAGCGACAAAAAAAATTAAAAATCCTTCCCTGTGTTATAGGGAAGGATTTTTAAATTTTAAGCTAATATTTCAATAACAACTATAAGTATTTTTTTGCATATTTTTTACATAAATTTCTTAAAGAAATGGTATACGATACCGTTCTGCTGTCGTGGTAAGCAAGGCACGTGGAAATCCACGCACAAGCTTGTTAGGGAAAACCCCTAAAACCCCAAAAATACTATTAGTTTTTTATCCTGAAAATATCATCAACTTTAAGCCTTTGGCTACAAAACATTAACGCTGCTCCCTCCGCAACATTATGGCCGCTCCTACGGCCAACTGCTCCCTCCGCAACATTATGGCCGCTCCTACGGCCAACTGCTCCCTCCGCAACATT
>JGI24700J35501_10930510_pt1 | contig 14888 bp, 11 predicted proteins | sample TergutTh196P1_FD_35501 | JGI IMG/M metagenome (IMG submission 35501)
ATATATATATATATATATATATATATATATATATATATATATAGAGAGAGAGAGAGAGAGAGAGAGAGAGAGAGAGAGAGAAGCCAACGTGAGGATTTTAAATTCTTTAAATAACTGCTTGCAAGACATTCTTGAATTAACTCCGATCATTGATCTTGCCGCCTCCTTTTGTATTCTAAATATTTTTTAAATTGAACTATCCTCCTTTCCCCCCACAAAATAGTACTCCAAACCGAAAAAGTGATTGGCACTTTGAAAAATAAATATTGCATAGCATACATGGGTTCATAATCTCCTTTGGAGACATAATGACAAAGGATACCTTACTCGGTTTATTTGCTAGTGACTGTACATGAGTGTTCCACTTTAATGTCTCCTTAATAAAGACTCGCAGGAATTCAGTCTCAGCTGTATAGATTAGATTCATTTTATTAAAAGTAATTTGAGGTTTTACTGGACACTTTTTTTGTCTACTATGAAATGACATAACCACTGCTTTTCCTACTTGTTTTATAAGAACATTCCTTGGAAACCAATATTCTAACTCTATAATTACCTAATCAACTTTGTTGTGAAGAACACCTACATCAATGTCAGTGATAAGCACATAAATATCATTGGCAAACAAAACCAAATTTGTCACACAAATGTTCAAAAGACAGTCATTTATGTATAATAAAAACAACAATGGACCAAGTACTGATCCCTGCGGCACACCTTGTCTTATTTTCGTATAAGAGGACCTCTACCTGTTTACTCTAATATTTCTAGCATCACTACGATTTATCTCTGTAAAATGGCCATTGGTGTGCTAAATAAGACTGAAACTATGAGTTCCTACTGCCCCTTATTCCACAAGAGTATAGTTCCTCCAATAATATCTTATGATTCCATACATTGTAGGCTTTGGTTAAATCAAACCATATTCCAATTGCTTGGAGCCCATTAACCAGAGTCTCTTGTATTCCTTCTATAAATGACTGAATTGCTGTATCAACACATTTCCTTTTCCTAAAACCATTCTGAGCTTCTGTAAATATCCTATAATTAGATAAAAAATGTATCCACCTATTAAACATCAACCTGTCCAATAATTTTGAAAAAATAGATACTACTGATATTGGTCTACAATTCTGAATATCATATATAGCTCCCTTCTTATAGAGAGGCTTCACTTTTGCTATTTTCTACTCATTAGAGAAAACACCAGAATTCAAAGATACATTAGTGGTTTTTTGACCAAGTGTACACGGTGTTTAACAATACATTCAGCTATGTCATCATACCGCCAGGATGTCTGCCTACTAAGCCCTTAGTGAGACTTTCCACCTCTTCTTCATTTACTGGATGAATAAAAATGCTATTTGAAAAGTGAATTATTATAATTTTCTATGTTATTCTTTTGCTTTACATTCTCTTCTACATTACTTGTAAAGTATGAATTTAGTTTTTCAGCTACCTCAGTATGATTGGTAACAATACTTTTTCCTATCTTCAATTCTAACCTAAGATCATTTAATGAAACTTTACCAATTGCTCTATTTATAAACTGCTACACAGCTTTTATTTTGTCTGTTGTTTCTAAGACATACCAATCATTGTCTCTTTAAATTTATGTGAGGATTCCAAACATAAAATTTAACAAAAATCCGGGCAGACGGAAACATGATGAAGCCAATGGTCATTTTTGCAGTATTTTCTTAATGTGCCTAATAGCACATGCACACAACGATGCATTGAATCATACCTGATAAAAGATATCTGCTAATTTTTCTTGTCTATTCGTCATATAATTAGTACTGTACAGATGAGAAAGCAACTGTTGTTTTAAGGGTGTTACTTAATTACACTATCAATTGCTAAGAGTATTTAGTGTTGGTTATGGAGGAATGAATGAATATGAAGCAGATGTAATAATGCTGACAGGATAAAACCAATGCTTTGATAAGTGGGTCCCTGTCACCATGGCATGGCGCATCCTCAGGTTGTGGATGGAGAAATGGCCTCCAGTACGGAGGGTAGCTGTGAATATATTGAATAAGCAGTCGCGGACAGCCGACAAGGGGTGGTCCTCCAGCGTGGGGGGTTGGGTGAGGTGCTAACAACTCCTCACATTAAAAACGTATTCTGTTACGAACCATTTATAAAGAAAGCCTCAGACCTGGACTGATACTCTGGTAGAACCTAAGCAATGGAAAAGGGACGTGAGATTTGGTACTTGAAATGTTACAATCCTGTATGGGGCAGGTTCACCTACACCAGCAGCCAGGGAATTAGCAAGATACAAATTAGATTTAGTGGGTGTGCAGGAGGTTAGTTGGGACAAATAAGGCATGGTAAGTGCAGGGGATTATCATTTTTTCTAAGGAAACGGAAACGAAAATCATCAATTCGGAACAGGATTTTTTGTACACCACAGAATAGTATCAGCGGCTAGGAGGGTAGAGTTTGTTAGCGATATGGTGTCATATATAGTTCTGAGAGGTCCCTGGTGAATATGTTCTGAATGTGTATGCACCAAGTAAGGAAAAAAGTGATGATTCAAAAGACAGTTTGTATGAGGATTTTGAGCAGGTTTTTTATAATTTTCCTAAGTACCATATGAAAATTCTATTAGGAGATTTTAAGGCAAAAGTGGGGATAGAGAATATTTTCAAACATACAATTGGGAATGGCAGTCTACATCAAGATAGTAATGATAATGGTGTTAGAATAGTAAACTTTGCCATATCAAAAAATCTAGTTAACAGCACGATGTTCACGTACCGAGACATTCATAAGTACATCTGGACCTCTCCTGATGGGAAGACTCACAACCAGACTGATCACATATTGATAGACGGGAGATGCCATTTGAGTTTATTAGATGTACGAAGTTTCATGGGAGCTGACTGTGATACCGTTCACTATCTGGTGGTTGCAAAATAAACTGTGCTCCTCACCCAATACTGTTTGGGTGATAAAATCGAGAATGAGATGGGCGGGGCATGTAGCGTGTATGGATGAGAGGAGAGGGGTATACAGGGTTTTGGTGGGGAAACCTGATGGAAAGACACCACTCGGGAGACCCAAGCATAGATGGGAGGATAACATTAAGATAGATCTTCAGTAAGTTGGATGTGGGGATATGGACTGGATCAAGCTGCCTCAGGATAGGGATAGGTGGAGGGCAATTGCGAATGCGGTAATGAACCTTCGGGTTCCATGAAATGCGGGGAATTTCTTGACTGGCTGAAAACCGGTTAGCTTCTCAAGAATGACTCTGCTCCATGCATAAAACCGACGCACTCCAATCCCTACCGCAATGCCTCTTTGTCCACCACAAATCCTAAACGGACTGTCTGGGTTTGAACCCAGGCCTCAGCGGTAAGAGGCCAGCGACTTACAGCCTGAGCCATCGTACGACCTGCAAATATGCTGAACTCTCTAACTCAAAATTCCCCCCCCCCTCCTGCCGTCAAGCTAAGGTACGTTTAAACAAGTCGCTTGTCTTGTTGTCTGGCTTCTTAGATCGTAAACATATAACATCGTCCACTAAGCTTACGAAAATCTTCAGCAGTTTACTCTTCTTGGACTGCCCAATCCTACAGATGAAGGCAGCAGGCTTCTCCGAAACGTCTGTGACTACAAGTCGACATAGCGTACCAGCAATCAGCAGTACCGCTGCAAGATAAAATCTCGCGTATTAGTGTGCTTCCTTCTATATTCCACCATAATTGAGTGCAAGTATATTGATTCACATGTCCTAAACGGAACGTTTCTCGGAATCAGCTAGTTGAATCTAGCGGGGAACTTTGTACTGCAATCTCCGTTTGATAACCGGCGCTGCCAATTTTCCTCCCTAGTAAGCCGTGACAGAGAAGAATGTAATTGCAGTGTTTGCAGCAATGAACGTATTCCGAAATCCACGGATTAAAATGGAACCACTTTTCCCCAAATAATTAGCTGTTGCCACCTGCCACCACGAGAGGGAATATAGTGCTATTGATCTGTGATAGTGCTTACGATAAACAAACATGGGGAGGAAGTCGAAGACGGGTATTATAGCTACGACATTTGCAGTGCTAGCATTTTTGTTTGTTTTTATTGCTTTCGTTTCTCCTTATTGGCTTGAAACGGATGGCAAATTAAAAGATCCGAAATTTCTAAACATTGGTGAGTTCACTAAGTTTTTGAGGTTATTAGTAGGTGTGGTCCTAGCGTGTTTTACCTTAACATTTTGAAATCTGGTATTAAAACGAGTTGTCTGAATAGTGGCTTTTCGAATTCGGAACAATAAAGTGCTAATTACAATCGAAAGCCATATGACTCGCCTTGTTACGTTCTCCGAAACAAACAATTTGGAGTGACACACTGTTTGTCAGACGTGTACTGTCTCGAAAGAGCACCTGAGTGAGAAACATTGCATTTTTTGTTTCTTTTTCACCCTGTTTTTGTATGGTCTTGGAAGCCACTTCTCATCCCCTCCCCCTTCCCAATATATTAAACGTCTTGCATTGCACTTTATGCTGTAGGCTGCCTGCGTACGTATGACAGCTATTTTACACTGCCTCGTGTAGAAGGAAGACAGTTCCACGATGTTTACGAATGCTTCAGACTGTTTCGCAGATTTATGTTTTTCAATACATTGATGCTTTAAAATATTCTGTTCAAGTTTAAAAAATCGGGTCTGATTCGTAAATATTGTTTTTTCGTTTTCTTTTTGGTTGATATTTGAAAATCTCCCCTCCAGCCAGTTCTGTCAACGCTCATCCTGTTGATGTGTTCTTTCCACTTTTGTACTGCTGTCTAAATTCTGTTAACCTGTTAAGTTTGTAATTCTGCCATCATTTCTTTGTGGTCTGGTAGACTGTGTCCCTCAGTGTTCTATATGAATCAATACTTCTGCTGAACACAATAGTATAGTACTGGATGCACTTGTTTGCCGAAATTTTAACTTTGATATTGGCAAGGTTTGAAGTTGATCTATAATACTCATGTCCATGTACAATTTGAATAATATAGCTGCAGAATTTTCCATGATGTACTGGCAAGCATTAACATTATGGCTTTAAGAAGGGTGGACCGAATGAGAAGTAAGATACACATTAATTACAGCATAGTGCAGCAAATTAAGAGTATTTATTTTAATTAGTTGGAGTATAGTGTATCATATGATAGAAAAAAGGATTTGGACATAAAAATTGCATTCTTAAAATATCAGGAATTATCAACTGTATCTTCAGTCTAGTTTCTAGGCATACAAGTATATGGGACACATGCTGGACCAATATTATGTTCATGTAGCATGGATAACAATCATAATACTAAAGTGAAGTATCACACTTCTATAACGTGACACTATGTAGTTTTAGTAGAAATTTCATGATGTTCCTCAGAAACGTTGGTAAATTTTGTTAGACTAATGGTTTCACATTCCAGGAAATGGATGTCTTCATAATCACTGCCATGAGAACCAAATAATACATTGATATTTTTGATCTGAGTTTCAAGCCAGAACATGCTTTCAGTTCATAAAGTTATGAATGTCTGATTTTCAGTCTGCTGTCAGGCTTTAGTGTTGCCAGTATGCATGTTGCTACTGTCAATAAGTAATTATCCAATGTCATTATTGTAGAGTGAAATGTAAAAGTAAAAGTTATTCATGTACTGAACTAAGTACCATAAAAACATGTGGGGGAACTGAAGTATGGTCCCACAGCTTAGTAAGCTTGGCATTGGATGGAGGCAAGTGGTAAGCTCTTCCAATGGGGAAACAGGGACTAGTATTCATTGAATAGGAGATTGGATATGCCTTAGAGTCAGTGTGAAAGTTGCAGTTAAGAGGAAAATATCTGTCCCTGTCAGGAATCAAAGTTGCAGTCATCAGATCCTGTAATCTGGACACTGTGCTGACTGAACTGTGTGCCAGTACAGAATTTGAAGTAGTGGTTTTAAATGTGTGAACTTTGGTATAAAGGAGTCCCAACAAAGACACCTATTCAGAACCTACATCATCTTCGTATGAGCCTGGTTTTGACTGCTTTTATGTTACTGTCAAGCTTCATTGCTGCTGTTAAATAGCTCTCATGTACCTCACTGATAAAATGATATACAATTTGTGGTGTACACTACAGTTTTATATCAAATCTGATAGATGGAAGTGTGATTTTTATGTTAAGGATTCCAACCATATACCTAAACATGTCTGATTTTGTGATAGCAGCCTCAGATTACAAATTTTCTGATAAATGATAAGTAAGGTGCAATCCAGTGGAGCATATATGTTTTTCAGATGTGTTTGCTGCATTTACTGCACTGCTGGAAAATTGTACTACAGGCACTGCAGAATATGCAGTATAAAATCATTTATCTTCATGTTTCATTAAATGTATACCATGTCAAGGCATGTTTCAAATAACAGTTGTATATACTGGTATTAATGACACCAGTGTTTTAGTTCAAGTTAATTTTATTGTACAGTGACCTGTTTTTGAGCAGAACTTATATGCAGGTGTTATGTGAGTAAATACAGTAGAAGTTCGATTATCTGGCACATCCAGGATCATAGGCAGGGGTGCACAAATTTTCTAGAAATCTCTGTGAGCCACCTCAAAATTCTAGGCTCCAGAAAGGTGACATGAAGCAAGTTACTGAGGATCCACAAATATTAGGTGCCACTGTACAAACATCTAGTAGCCACCCTGATGAGGCACATGGCATTTGTTTACCAGTGATCAAAGGGTTATTATATACAATATTCTGGATATTAGAACATTAACCTTTATCTTACCATGGTGGGCATTTAAATATTAGTGCATGGTTTATGAAAAGCATGAATATTATTTGAACATAAAAAGATAAAATTGTGAAACAAATGGCATTTTGTGGAAATAAAGGTTATGCAGCGTGTCTTCAAAATGCTGTAAATTTTCTTGTTGGCTTAATGTATAAAATGAATATTTTAGGGGTGTTTTCCATAAGTCTTTAAAAGGTTAAACTTAATGTTCTATTGCATTTAGCAACCTCATAGATATACCATAATGTCTGTTCCATTTTCGTCACTGGTTATGTAACAGGTTGTGTATATAATTGAAATAAACCAAGAAGACACATATTTTGCAATAACTGTTTTAACTGCTTACTTGTGTAAATTTAAGCTGTGAATAGTATTTCAACTCTTATTTTTTGAACTCTCAGAATCAGTGCTTATGTCAGCACTGATTTTGAAAGAGTAGATGGTAAAGTGAAATGTAATGTGCCTCTTTAAATATATGGTTAATAAAACTTTCCTGATCATCCAATGCTGGATAAACCAGCTCTCACTATATTACACTGGATGGATATGAACCAAAATTATATTCACCTGATAATTTTTACTGAAAACATCCTAATATCATCTTTCATCAAAGTCGAATTTCACGGAGCACTCTTTAAAAATCATCAGTTTTGTTTCAGGTCTGTGGCAGGTTTGTTTCCATGGTTTTGTTGATCCTCGACACTGGTATGACACACAGTTTTATGGATGCTGGTGGGTATTTGAAGAGGAATATTATATTATCCATGACATCTTGCTGCCAGGTAAGAAGCAGAAACTGTACTCTGGTGAAGCATGTTCCACATACTGCTCTGGTAGCATGCCAGAATACTACATGTGAATGAATATACATCATACACATTTGTGTGCTGTTCAGGAACTTTCTAGTATGCAGAGCTTTCCATAAAAGGGGTCACTTGTCAGTAGTAGAGTTCATATTCCCAAGTGAAATTGCAGATATTCATGTCATTGTCATCTTATCAGAAACTGCTGTGTTCAGGGTGTAGGGGAGGATGCCTCCTTTGAAAGTAATTTTCTATACAAGTATTCATCACCCAGAAAATCATACAACCAGTCTGAGAATGTGTTCTTAAGTGAAACTACTCAGTTATATTTCTTCATTAAGGGTTGCCATTATTCAATATGTACTCATGTTCATAGCAGAAAAATACATTTTTCAGCACAGCTTCAGGTCTTGTATTAAAGTAAAGCATATTGAGATTTAAAATATTGATGCGGAGAATTTGGATTAATGAAATTATGCTAGTAGAATTTGCTTCATATTTTTGTAATTCTAAATTTATTTCATAAATTGCATGAAAATAAGATACATTTCATTGGGGGCTGTATACCTCATTAGAATTGCAACTGGAGCGCTAGTTCACTGTGGTATTTTCTTTACAGGTTTCTTTGTGGCCACACAGTTCTTTTTCACTTTGTGCTTCACACTCCTTCTGATAGCCAGTTTCCTGGTGGCCTTATACCTGTGCTGCAGTAGAGAACATGAGCGTTTTGTACTGCTGTTACTTATAATAGGAACGGACCTTACAATAGCAGGTGATAATCATGGAACCAGTATATATCATAAACCGTAGTGCACATCCTGTTGCTCTTGACCATTTCCTAAGTTGCCCATGGAGCCATTAGTGCCACATAATATGAGTACATTGTATATATTAACCTTTCGGCACCGGATATCAGGTATACCTGTCACACAGTGTGATGTTCAAGACACCGAATGTAACACATGGCCTATAATGGCCTTTCTTATGCAGCCCCAATTTAAATTCTGAACTACTGGGCATTTTAATTCCAGTACCATGGGGTTAGTATTATGTTTAAAAAGTCCTTTGTAGCACTGCCAAATCATTGATGTGTGAGTGGCCCATGGTTAAAAAGGGCTATCCTGCACTGGCTTAAACAGTATTCTTTAAACTGCCCATGAATATTGAGAAAGTTTGGTTCAGTATGATTTCCAATTTGAAAGTTTATCACAAAATATGAAATTGCCTGCCAAAATTTATTCATCATGTGAAGCTGGAAAATGAAGTCATATGCATGTCTATTTTCATCATGGAAGAAGCACATTATAAATACTGTGGCATCTTTGCAATGTAAAAGTGCAAAGGTTGGTTAGTTTTTGTATGTCTGACCATCCATCTGCCCACATGCAACATCTCAAGATATCCTGAACAGATTTTCATTAAATTTGACAGTGTGGAGATTTATTAAAATTTGTTGTTACATTTTAATTTTGTTTAAAATGAAACAACAGTAACAGACACTTTACATATAGACCTTCATGTATTATCCTATACACTTGAAGCAAAACTAATACTAAACAAGACAGGCAGTGTACGTATAATGTAACATTGAGGTGCCATTGTTGCTGTGGAATAGCAGTACCTATTACAGATTCTGAGTTTGTAGCCTTTCTGATTAGCGTGCAATGTGCATGTGCCATATTGTCATCTGAGGCCTGTCTGGTTCTGTAGTATTTTTCCACATTATCTCATGAACAAAATGATTTTTTTAAAAAAAGTTATTGAACTTAAAATGTGTGTCTTGATTTTCTCTACAACTCTTGTCAGCAACATTTCTCATTCTAAGAAGAACTGAGTGAGATATGCTTAAAAAAATGTATAATCGTCCACATGTAAAGTAAAGTACCTGTTATTCTTGTCAGATTTTAATGAAACTTGAATTTTCTCAACAGATTTAAAAAAAAAATCTCAAATATCAAATTTCATGAAAATTGTCCAGTGGGAGCCGAGTTGTCCCATGCAGACGGACAGACAGATATAACAAAGCTAAATAGTAACTTTTCCCAGTTTTGCGATAATGCCTAAAAATTAAGTATTTATGTAAAGTGGTTTTTATCACACATTTACAGAGAATCAGTGAAATTCTGTACTCATGTTACTGCAGTTGTTGACGTCCCACAGGCAGTGAATATTTTGTGTGGCCCAACTGAAGCCCAGTGTGACAAGTGTGTTATTTTCCCCATATTTCATTCAGTTCAGTAAATAACCTCCATTTACCATTAGTGCAAGAAATTTAAACCTTCAAGGACTTGTACATCAAGTTTTGTGCAGTTGGAGTTGAAACAACAGTAGATATTCATGCTCTCTCTGTCTCTCTCTCCCTCCCTCCCCCTCTGCCCAAAATCATAACCACACAAATATATTGCCTGCACTTTTAAGCAATTTTACTTTCAGTGTTTATTTCACATGTCATTATTTTCAAAACTGTTCTGTGTAATTGCTTATGTAATTGTGTTTATTTAGGTAGGAATATTTTTTAAATACCTAACTGAAAGTCATATTCCATGAGAGCACTACATTTAGAGATAAAACATACCTGGTTTCAATACATTTTAAACTCACTCTTTACTTCCTCTGTGTGTGCGTGCGCGTGCATGTGTACATGCTTGTGACTTCACTCATGAACATTACTGAATTTCAGCACATTGGAAGGTCAGAAATGTATGCATATAACTACTTTTTAATTATCACAAGAACCATAAAACTTATAAGCATCAATTCCTTGTTTTCTTCTCCTGTATGTTTTTTGTCTTAAATATGTTTGTTATGATAAACATTTAGTATGTAATGCTTGAGGTGCATTCAGAAACACACAGGTCTTCAGGTATATTCTCAGAACTAAATGACAGTAGAAATGGCTTCACATTGGTAAAATTCATAAGTAACAAATTCATAGCAATCCTTTCAACTTTTCTCAAATTGTTACATATGGATGGATGGAAGGATGGGCAGAGTTACTTTACTAGGCACCCAGGAGTGTTGTAAAGGCACCTACAAATGGACTGAGTTAGGCAATGTGTAAACATTACATTAATATATTAATACCTCTTCTTTTTCTTTACTGAAGATATGCATTGATTCAGCAACAGTAAGAACCTAAATTCTGCTCAGACAAGGATAACCTCTCTACTTATTTTTCCCTTTAATCTTACAGCGGTGTCAGGAACAATTGCAGTCATTATTTTTGGTGCGTATGGGGATGGCCGAGACTGGATGCCAAATTGGGAGCATAATAACGTATCCTGGTCTTACGCATTCGCTGTATTTGGAGTTCTGTTTCTTTACATCAGTGGAATCCTGTACCTAATAGAGGGACGTGTTCACCATAAGAAGCGTCAGAGGGCACGTGAGGCCACTCACTCAGCTTATCACATGGAACAGAGGAAGGGCCACACAGCAATTTGAATGGTAGCATTTTGAGGAAGTGATATCTGTAGCAGAGTTTCTCAGTATTTTTAATCACACAGACCACATGATTTTCAAGGGATTTCCCATTTTTCACCAGTGTATTAATGGTTATTTCAACCTGCAGTTGTTAAGGTATAATTTGGAAAACAGAATCAGTATGTGTTTTTGATACAGTCACATTCACCGAACACAAAATGGCAGTACTGAAGTGCCTGTATGTGGTGGGGGTGGTGGTTGTCGTGTTTATTGTGTGTAAAGAGTCCTGAGTCAGTCACAGAAGTTTTCTCAAGATTTTTATATTGCCTTTTTTTTTTCATTAATTCTTTCTTTCTTTCTTTTTTCATTTTGCTCACCTAAAATTCTTGCACAATCCACCACAAAAGTTACAGTCTACTGATTGAGAAACACCAATTTACATCATATTAATTGAAATTGTACAGCACATCCTGTAACCTACAAGTGTATGCCTTATTTTCTAACTTCATGTGTGTAAACCTGATAATTAACTCTTGTTGGAATTAATAGGTAGATGGTACTGAAAATAGTACCACATATTACATTAGGTGTTGACAGTTCATTATACTGCAGTCATCTGTCCATGTTAAAATGATGAGTATACAAATATGTTTGACTTTAAGCACATAATTTTAACTTTGTCTAGGATAAGGCTTTAAAATGAATCTCCTGTAATATGCTCTCATTCATATTGTGGTCTTCTGGGTGATATTGATAGGTAGTAATGAAGAGGGAGGATGGCCCAGTATATCACTGGATTGACTAGTATTAAATTAGTACGATTTTGTATGATGATATTGTTTTAACTGACTAGTTATTTCATTTTCACACTATGCACAATCTTGAATTAGCCTTTAAATGACCTATGTTCGCCTATGCGAACGTATGTAAAAAAACACCCTTGTAAGCTCATTTTGTATTTTTAAGTAACAAGGAAACTGACTGCATTTTTAAGATCTGCATAATCTGTGTTTCATTTTTAAAAAAATGCCATTCATTTCATAACTTTATCTTTTTCTGTTCAAATGATCCTCATGTTTTTTTTAAATTATGCACTAATATTTAAATAGCAACTCAGTTGTTTAAAGGTTAATGCATTATCTCACTCATAAGTCTCGAGGGCAAGGTTGTGTTGACAGTATTTATAGTGTGTAAGACACTGAAGTCCCAGACCGAAAAGATTGTGATAGTGGCATTTAATATAGTCAGTCAGCCTTTGTGTCATTTATATTTCAGTAATTCACTTTGAATAACTTCAAGTCATGCATTACTTGAAATACAATATATGAATTTGGAAATGCATTCTTGTTCATATTTTGGTGTACATAAATATTGTGAGACTTCTTAGTAAAGTATCAGTTGATCAATGCTGGCACTGCTTGAAAGTTTCTCTCCCATGTAGTGTTTAAATACTCACATATGTTCTTAAGAAAGTGTGAAGTTCTGTCAGTGTTTGGCGTCAAGAAATGCTGGTATTGTGGCAGGAAAAGATGAGAAATTTTTTCAGAAAATATAGGTCATGAAGGTACCGTATATTCTCGAATCAAATCCGCACCCAAATCTAATCCACACTAGTTTTTGCCAATTTCTTAAACGAAAAAAAAGTTAGTTCGCGGTTCTAATCCGCACCTTTCCTTCAACTGCCCCTTGCCTACAAGGCACAGTGATTGAATAACAACTCTACATTATATAATAGTTTGTGATCAGATTCACGCCCTGGCCACTTTACTGAATTATGTCCATATATTATAAATAATAAATTATTGTATTGTTTTTACGGCACATACAGCAGCTCTATCATTTTTCCAAAATCCAGCTCTTGACCGCGAATCTAATCCACATCTGATTTTTTTGCCCTCTGAAACTGTAAAAAGGATGCAGATTAGATTGGAGAATATATGGTATATGTCTTCTCTTCAGCCCACTGTTTGAGAATGTCTGGCAAGGCTGATGACAGCTAATGCAGTGGACACTTAACAGAAATGTATCTTGCCTTAAATGTTTTTTTTTTAAATCATATTTTTGCTTGTCATTGAGACGGGAGGGAGGGAAGCCTGTCTGTATCGTTTATCTCCCTTGAGGCAGCTGTTTACTATCTCTGTACACTAACCTTTAACTGTGAAGGAACTGATGGGTGGAAAAAGCCAGAGCTTAAATTTAAATGACTGCTCCACACTTAGCCACAGGACATTTAATGCACTGATCTGTTTAGAATCTCTTGAGGTGAGAATATTCTCATCTGGTTGTTCATTGTGCCCAACTCAGACCATTGTGACCATCACTTTTTAATTTTTTTCTATGGTTTATGCCTGCTGTTATGCTTCCAGAAGAGCAAAATGGAATATTTAGTTCTTAATATACATGTTTTTTGGACTATCTGAAAATTTTACCGTATGCTGTTCTGTTCACAATCATCGGCCTAGGATGATCTTCTTAAGGACTGTACAGCAAATTGTTGTTTCACTTGTCTGGTCTTCAGTAAATAGCCAACAAATTTAATTATACAAATTCGTTTTTAAATAACTTGCCCTTCACTTTGATTTAATACTTGAACTGGCATTCATTATTTTCTGATGTCTGAATTTGAGGTTTGCAAATTATAGTTAATTTGCTTTTGTTTAGTTTGAAATTTCAGTCTATCACTTTCTTACCATGTTACAAGTTGTCTTCACGGAATGCAACTTATTTGTATGTAATTCTGAGTTAGAAATATATATATATATATGCAGGCTTAAACATTATTTGCATGCATAAAAACATTGTGAAAATGTTTAATGTGTGCTTCCAATGAAACTGATACTGTACCTACATGTACAACGTGGTTGTGTTGGCTGACCAAAACACATAATATGTCTTTACACAAACATCAGGAATGAAGGCAATACAAGTAAGTGACATGTAAGGGAGAGCAGATTTGTATGTAACATGTTGTCCCAGTTTCTCATTACTTAGTAATCTCATAAACTGAAACACCATTGTCAAGAATTTATTGAGACAAGGTGAGTAATTGCAGGTTCTTTATTTCATTTTCTGCTGTTTTTAAAATGTGAAAGATATTCATTATTGTAAACTTTCATACTTGACAAAGCTACACTGATCTATCAGAAAGTTGTTAATGCCTTGATGTACAAAATAGTTTGTACAGTGAATTTTCTTTCAAGCATGGAATGTGGTAAAGGAGTCCATTCAGTAATGGAAATGTGCTGTATAACTCTCCATTTACCTTTTGGAATGATAATGTGCACAGATAAATGTGGCCAAGTAAACCCAAAGATTTGGAAAAGGCAGGAAAATATACCAGCTTCTGTTTTTTTCCAGTAAGTGTTGTCTGTTCCCAACTTTCCTTTCATGTATTTTATTAGCGACAGGGAATTTTTTGTTAACCTTTATGTTGACCAATGGCCATTGTACACAAACAGAAGTGGCTTACATAAATTATAAGCTAATTGGTTTGGAAGTGAATCTTTTAATTATTCCTGCTTTTGGGATAATGTTGCTTCCTTATAAAGGAAGAGTGAGCTGATCATTTTCTTTACTGTTCAAGTTTTAATGCGTCATTGGCAATTCTGTATCAGATCAGTTCAAAACACGGGCAAATTCCCCTCCATGCCCATTTTGTGTATTTGGGCATCTGGAGAAACTACATGTTATGAATTTGATATATACCAACTAATGCACTTTTCTATACTATCATATATTAGTCTATAACATTAATATTAAAACACTTAAAATGCCCCAACATGTTTCAATCTCTATTCAGATCATCTTCAGGGAGCTCGTAGTTTCCTCGTTAAAGTCACTGAGTTTAAAATTACTAAAAATATAAAAGGTCTATTATGGCAATG
>JGI24700J35501_10930509_pt1 | contig 14874 bp, 11 predicted proteins | sample TergutTh196P1_FD_35501 | JGI IMG/M metagenome (IMG submission 35501)
TACACTAAAGAAATAGCCGCTGTGCTCTTTGGTGGTCTCAAGGCTTGAAAAATGTTCAGCTATACTTGTGATTTTATCCATATAACTATTTTAACATATTTTTGGAATTTTGAAAATTGATTTCCGTGGTACAGCTCAATAAAATGATTGACAAAGAAAGAAAAAGGATATATTATATTGGTAATTACCTTATATAGTCATTGCAATATAAGAGGAGTAAAATACATATGCAAAAAAATTCTGTACTTAACGTCCCAATATCAGAGAGTGAACACAAAAGATTCAAGGCTTTTGCCGACTTCCAGGGAGAAACAATGGCATCCATAGTATTAAGGGTTATCAGGGAATCTACGGAAGATTGGGAAGATGCCCAAGAGGCAGAGGAGATTATCGCTAAGAATGAGCCTACGGTATCGTGGACAGAGGTGCAACGTAAGGCAGGGTTCTGATTGATGTACAATGTGGAATTTACGCAAACTGCTGCCAAACAATACGCTAAACTAGACAAGTTCACCCAAGAAATGCTCCGAACTTTTATAAATAAAAATTTAGAGGGAACAGACAATCCAAGAATAATTGGCAAGCCACTAAAAGGTAATTTGCGAGGTTTGTGGCGATATGAAATATAGCACTTTCCTTAACGGTTGTTCCAACTTTAAAAATAACAAGGTGCTGAATTAAGGAAAGCAAATTAACTTTTGTGATTTAAAAGGGACAATGAAAAGTTAATTTGCTATGGGTAAGTACCGATTGCTTTGCAATATTGAAGATGGCGTGCTTTGCGTTTTAGTTGTGAAAGTGGGTCATCGTCGTGACGTTTATATTTGAGAGTGATCGAAAGAAAGACGACAATTGTCAGAACACAACACAATAACTTGAACACACATTTCAAAACCCCCGGGCTGCAACTGTGCAACCGGGGGGTTATTTTTTGTGGGGAGTGTTGGTTGTTAATATTAAACAACTACTTTCTTCACGCCCCAAATATCGTTTGCGTACTCGTTTATAGTACGGTCACTAGAAAACTTGCCGCTTTTTGCCACGTTTATTATGGCACTCTTTGTCCAAGCCTTTTTGTTTTTGTACATATCGTTTGCTTCTTTTTGTGCGTCAACATAACCATCGTAGTCTTTTAACACAAAGTATGCGTCCGGACGAGAGCCACCGTAACCATTTAACAACGAGTCATATATTGGCCTAAACAGTTCCCTGTCACTGTAGCTAAGAGTTCCGTTTATAAGCTGGGTAAGCACCAAACGGATATTTTCGTTGCTTGTGTAAATATCCCATGGGTTGTATGTTCCCTCTGCTGTTAAATCTAACACCTCTTTAGCGCTCATACCAAATATAAAAATGTTTTCTTTTCCTACTTCTTCAAAAATTTCTACATTTGCACCGTCCATTGTGCCGATTGTTAGGGCACCGTTAAGCATAAACTTCATGTTACCTGTTCCACTCGCTTCCTTGCTTGCGGTGCTTATTTGCTCGCTCAAATCGGCAGCAGGTATTAGCCTTTCCGCCATAGAAACAGAGTAGTTTTTGGCAAATATCACTTTTATTTTGCCTTTTATGCTAATATCGTTGTTTACCAAGTAAGCTATGCTGTTTATTAGCTTAATTATCAGCTTGGCTTTGTGGTAGCTGGCGGCTGCTTTTGCGGCAAATATAAATGTGCGAGGCTCTATCTCCATGCTTGGGTTAGCTTTTAGCTGGTTGTACAAGTCTAAAATGTACAAAGCCAACATTAGCTGACGCTTATACTCGTGCAAACGCTTGATTTGTATGTCAAAAATAGAATCCGGATCTATAGAAACATCCATATCTTTTTTGAAGTAGTTAGAAAGTGCGATTTTGTTACGCTTTTTAATGTCATTAAACTCTTTTGTAAAGTTTTTGTCCGTAACATATTTTTGCAACCCTTCCAGCTCTTTTAAATCTTTCATATATGCTGTGCTGCCAAGAGTTTTTGTGATAAGAGCCGCAAGGTCAGGATTGGCATGCAATAACCAACGGCGCTGTGTAATACCGTTTGTTTTGTTGTTAAGTTTTCCGGGGTAAAACTCGTGGAAATCTTTTAATGCATCGCTTTTAAGGATATTTGTGTGAAGTTGAGCAACACCGTTTACAGAAAAGCTACCGGCAATAGCCATACGAGCCATGTGTATTTCTCCATGGTTAAGTATACCCATGCGGTTTATCATTTCGTTGTTGTTGCTTGGAAACTTTATGGTAATTTCTGTGCAAAAACGGTTGTTTATTTCTTCTATTATCATATAAATACGAGGCAAAAGATGTTTGAACAGATCTATTGGCCATCTTTCCAAGGCTTCACTTAGCAAAGTGTGGTTTGTGTAAGCACACGTACGCTGGGTAATGCTCCAGGCTTTGCTCCAGGGCAGTTCATACTCATCTACCAAAATACGCATAAGCTCCGGCACCGCCAAACTGGGGTGGGTGTCGTTCATTTGAAAACACACTTTTTCCGGCAAAAGCTCAAAATCGTTGTGTTTTACCAAAAAACGAGAAATAACGGTTTGCAAAGTGGCGCTAACAAAGAAGTATTGTTGCTTCAAGCGTAGCAATTTACCTTCCTCAAACTCGTCTGCCGGGTACAGCACGTTAGATATTTTTTGTGCCAAAGCCTGTTCTTCAACAGATTTCAGGTAATCGCCCTGGTTAAAAGATTGCAGATCAAACTCGCTTTTTACCTCTGCTTCCCAAAGACGCAGGGTGTTTACTGTGGTTGTGTCGTAGCCCATTATTGGATAGTCATAAGGAACAGCAACAACAGACTCGTAACCCTCATGGATAAACTTAAGCTCTTTGTTAGGCTTTTGCACAGATTTTATGTGACCAAAAAACTTGATTTCTGTTGAGTATTCCTCGCGGCGTACTCCCCAGTAATCTCCAAATTTTAGCCAGTGGTCGGGTTTTTCTACTTGATAACCGTCTGCTATATCTTGTTTAAAGATACCGTAATGGTAACGTATACCACAACCATAAGCAGGATAACCAATTGTAGAAAGGCTGTCCATAAAACAAGCAGCCAAACGGCCTAAACCACCGTTACCAAGACCAGGTTCACCTTCTTGGTCTTCTATCATGTTGTAATCCACGCCTATCTCGTCTAGCACTTCTTTAATTTCATCGTGAAGTTTTAGATTAAGCACAGTGTTTCCTAAAAAACGCCCTACCAAAAACTCCATGGACAAATAATAAACAACTTTTACATCGTCCTCAAAGTACTTGTCGTTTGTTTTTATCCAGTTGTCTGTAAGAAGTTCCCTGATTGTAAGGGCAACACCGTTGTAAACTTCCAGTGGCGTAGCTCTTTCTACACGCTTTCGGCACAACAGCCTAATGTTCTGTCTGATTCTTTCTTTTACATCTTCTTTTGTGTAATTTCCAAAAATTTTCAACATTTCCTCCTTGTGAATATATGGCTAAAGACAGCCACGGTAATTGTTCTGCATATAGTATACTACATTATCTGAAATACTGCAAATCTTTTAACTTGCAGTATTTCAAGAAGATTGGTATAATTCAGTATAACATTAATTTGGAGGCATATCAAAATGAAATATATAGAAGACTTTAAAGAAGACGATTTAATAATAGGTCATTACCTTTGCAAACAACGGCAAAGCCTGAAAGCTCGCAATGGCAAAACATATCTCTCTTTATTTTTGCAAGATAAAACAGGGATAATAAATGCAAAAGTATGGGAGCTAAACAATGACATACAAAATTTTGTAGAAAAAGACGTTATAAAAATAGAAGGTGTTGTGCTAATTTACCAAAACACCCCTCAGCTTAGAATTACAAAAATTCGCAAAAGCAAAGAAGGAGAATATGACACAGGCGACTTTATTCCCACCACAGACAAAGATGTCGATAGCCTTTACAACGAAATTTTAGGGTTTATTTCATCTGTTTCAAATGTTCATATTAAAACATTATTGGAAAACATTTTTGTTAAAAATGTATATATTAATGAAAACATCAAAACCCACTCTGCCGCAAAATCTCTTCACCACGGTTATATGGGTGGCCTTATAGAACACATTGTTTCAGTAACAGATATTTGTAACTATTTGAGCGGCAAATATAAATTTGTGAACAGGGATATTTTAATAGCCGCAGCTCTTGTTCATGACATAGGCAAAATTTATGAGCTTTCCCCTTTTCCCGACAACGACTACACAGACCAAGGGGAGCTATTGGGCCATATCGTTATCGGAGTTGAGCTTATCAATAGCGAAGCCGCCAAAATAGAGGGTTTCCCTCAAGAAACACTAAACCTAATAAAACACTGCATTGTTAGCCACCACGGCGAGCTAGAGTTTGGGTCGCCGCAACCGCCAAAAACAACGGAAGCAATGCTGTTACACAGTGCCGATAGTACAGATTCTAAAATAAAAATGTATGAGGAAGCGTTGGAAAAAGCAGATTCAAAAGTAACGTGGGTAGGCTACCACAAACTGCTCGCTCGTAATATACGAAAGTCAACATTGTAGTTTCGATACAGTTTCGATATAGTTTCGAGTTTTCGAGTAAGTTACAAGTAGTTCTTAAAGGAGGCAAACAAATGACAACAAATGAGCATTTTAGTATGTTAATCCACAACATGAACACTATAGCCAATGAGCAAATAAAACGCTACAACGAAGCTACCGCTGTAGCTATGGATGCACAAGACAAAATTGCAAAATTGCAAAATTGGATAGAAGACTTGCAGCAAATCAATAGTGAATATATTGACGTTTTTTACGACGTAGATAGCGGCACGTTAAATCAACACAAACAAAACGAGATACCGGAGCAAACAAAAACACTTAAACAAGCAAAAACAGGCAATATTACTTTGGTATTGTTTGACGAAACATACAATATAGATAACCACACCGAGCTTGTAGAGAGCTTGTGTGAAGCATTAATATTAAAAGAGCCGTACAAATTTGCCAAATTAAGCACATTTTCAAATACGGGGATAAGTTTGGACAAAAAGCAAATAGCAGAACCTTACAGCAAACTCTCAAACGGTATGTTTGTAAGTATAGGCAATCCGGAAAAACCAAGTAATACAAATGAGGCAAGCGATACAAGTGATATATATGATATAGAAGTGCGTTGCCAATTTATCTTGGAAAAATGCGGTTACAGTACCGGCGAAATGGAAATACACCAAGTGGAGGGGGCATGATAAAAAGTTTTGAGGAAAATATGAAAAACTACTTAAATGATCAAAAAAACCTAAAAGATCAAAAAAGGTTTGATGCGTTTATTGAAGCACTAGGTATTTTCCTTGCAGAATCATCAGATCAAGATGCCCTAACAACAGCAGAAACTCTAAAAAACAGCCTAAAGCTCGACAAAACCCGAAGCAAGGCACCATATATTGTTGGGTTCTCTGCTGTTGGTGAATTTTTCATAAGCAAAAAGCATAGAGTTGCTTGTATGTTATTGAGCCATATTTTAGTGAAAGGCACAAAACAGCGCAACGGTTACAAAGCTGTATGTATAGATGGGTTTAACGACACAAGGGATCCTTATCGCACAGCAATAACTGAAATGTATAACCAAGTGGATTGTGATGAATCGGATAAAGAACGAATCGGTTCGTTTTTACAATCTTTAGATACCCGCTTGGACAGTGCGGCACCCGACGATACATTCAAAATCATAGAAAAACGCCTGGCTGAAGCCACTGTGTGCCTAAATGAAGTTAATACAATGTTTCGCACATTAACAAACGATTCAGCCAAAGATGAAAAAATAGAAGAGCTGAGAGAGCAGTTGCGTACTGCTCTAAAAATGGAAAACATATCAAAAAATAGCGAAATAATAGGCCTTAAAAACGATATTTCAGAAATATTGAGACTCGATTACTCCGGTTTTGTTGCAAGCAAAAAGGATCCCTACAGCGAGGATTTGTTTGAAGTATATCGGTCTATTATTTCCAATATTTTTAAGGTGTTAAAGCGGTTCGGCATACCCTGCGAATAGGAGGTAAAAACATGGGAAAAGGCAACTTTATAGGAATTAACTTTGGAACAACAAATACTGCTGTTTTTCATTTGCAAAGCACCGATGATGGCTATGGAAAAGCAGCCCTTGGAGAAGGCGGAGGCAACGTTCCTTTTTCTTCTATCGTGGCTATACCAAAAAATGGCGGTCCCCTGGAGTTTGGCAGAAGCGTTAAAAGAAGGCAAGAGGAATTTGCACAAAATTATGAAATTTTCACATCTATGAAATCTTACCTTGGAACTGACAAGGAGTTTGTGGTTGGCTCAGAAAAATACACAGCCACAGACATAACTGCCGAGTTTTTAAAATACGTTAAAGAACACATATTGCAATTTCACGAAATAGATATTACGGAAGCCGGTGTTGCTTTTCCCATTGGTTTTTCTTTAGAAGCACGTTTGGCTCTTCGTTCTGCTGTCGAAAGAGCGGGGATTACCATAAAATCGTTTGTACCAGAGTCTACAGCTGCCTATTTTGCTAACCGAGAAATAACCCGAGGTTATTCCAGGGTAATGGTGCTGGACTGGGGCGGCGGAACGTTTGACATAAGTATCCTAAACCAAGAAAAAAATACCGTCAAAGAAATTGCGGTTTTTGGCGAAAAAATTGGAGGTGATGATATTGATATGGAGATCGCCGGGTATGTTCATACCGAAATCGTCAAAAAGAGCGGCTTGAACATACCTTTCGATAGTATGAAGCCGACAGAACGTGACCACATAATGGATATTTGCGAAAGTGCAAAAATCGCAATTTCTCTGACAGGCGAGGAATACGGTATAAATGTCAGCAACTATGGGGAGTATGGCAGCAAACACGTTACAATAAATGTAGAACTTCTTAACAGCTTGGTTGAGCCAATTATAGAAAGTAAAGTGTTGCGTGCCATCGACACAGCGTTGGAACGTGCAGGTCTTACTCCCTCCGGAATAGATTCCGTAATTATTGTTGGCGGCAGTAGCAATTTGTCTGCATACGAAACGGCTATTTCAAACCTTTTTGGAGCCGACAAATTTGTTTTACCTCAAAAACCCCAATGGTCAACTGCGGAAGGTGCAGCACTAATGCAAATAATAAGGGGTAGCTTTAAGCTGAAAGATACTATAGGGATAGAATTAAGCGACGGCTCAATATTTCCCGTTTTTAAAGCAAATGAAGATGGGGTTGGCTCTAAAATAAAGTCTATTGTGTTTTCCCTTGTGGAAGAAACGCAAAACGCCAACTTTATTTTCACTAACGGAGGGCAGATTGAAGAGCGGATAACCGTTCCAACAAAAGGCTTCATTGATGAACAAATAAGGTTGGATGCTGAAATCGGAGAAGATCAAATTGCAGTTATAACTATCTATAACCCTTACACAAACACTACCCACAAAGTAGAAATGAACAAACTGACATTTCATTATGACATATGAGGATAGCAATGAAAACTAATACGAAAACTGGTGTGAAAAGCAATATAAAAATAGCAAGCAATATCTTTAACCGCAGAAATGCGGAACTGAACAAAGATCCGGAATTCATGGCACAGGTGGAACACAAAAGGAAGATGCATACAAATTATATACGTTGTAAATCTGCCCATAACGGTGAAATAACACACGGTTTAATTCGCAAAGATAATGGTGAATATGCTATAGAAGGTCGTTGTGAATATTTTGAATGTTCGGATTTTTTGATATGTAAAGAAACTGCAAAATACAGCCGTGACACCCCACAAATTCAAGAGAATATACAACCCCAAAGCGCGCCCCTTAAATATAAGTGGCTTGGTGATATAGAAAATATCTTTGATAAAAAGGGGCTGGAAGGTGACGACGCTTCTGCAGAACCATACATATCGGACGAGGCATCCTTTGCAACGGTAGAGGCTTACATTAAGGAATACATTAGAGAGTTGGTTAAAGACTATGTTAAAATTGATAGTCCACAAAAAATCACAGAGGGAGATATTGAAAACCAAGTTTTGGTAAACGCAGCTCCCGGTGGCGGAAAAACGCATACAGTAATATCCCGCATTGAGCATATTATCCGTAACAAGTTGGTTAATGATTTTGCCAACATCCTTGTAATTACCTACACAAATGCAACAAAAAACAATATTTTGGAGGGACTCGAGGACTGTGGTGTTAATGGTTCGGTTCCACATATCGAAAAAAATGTAAACGTATACACGATAGACTCTTTAGCCTCTGCAAAAGTAGATTTTTCCAATTTGGAATACATTATAGTAGACGAGTTGCAATATATGGCAAACGAAAACATGGGAGTAATATTGGATATTTTAAGTGCGACAAATTCCGGTTTTCTTTTGCTTTCAGACAAAAGCAGGTTTGCCAATATAAACTCTGTTGGGTTTTATAAAAGGCTACAAGAGATACTTTCCCAAAATGTAAGCAAATATGACTTAGTTGGAAACCGGCGCCAAGTACCCAACCTTGCAACTATATCAGAAAAATTTCGGGAGGCAATGCTTGATTTTACTCCGGATAAGGCAAAAGAGGTTGTTTTTACAGAGCTTAAAAACATCAAAACCATTGGCAAACCTTGGGCTTTCGACTTTGAAAATATCAACGAGCCAACAGCTATTCTCTGTGCGACTGACGGAGAAGCAGAGTATGTAAGCCATCATATTCATGGGAAAGGGGTTTTGCATACTCTTTTGCGTAGCGGCCCCAGACCCGTTGCCTTGAATCGGTTTATTGCCGACTGTTTATGGGATTATCACGGGAATACTAAAATTCCGAAAACTACCTTTGTAAAGAGATATTGTGCCAGGGTATCAGATGACAAAAAAGCCGCAAATGAGGCTTTTGAAGCCCTTTCTTACGTTACATATGAACATATCGATAGTTATGTGGAAGATACAGAAAACATAGATATAGATTTGCTTGCACAAAAATTATGCATACCCACATTAGAACTGCCCGCCGCCCTGCTAAGTGAAGATAATGCCATGATAACGGTTTCCACAATACCCAATGCAAGGGGCCGTGAATTTCATACAGTGCTGCTCTTTGCCGACAGCTTTAACCAAGAAAGTAATACTACAGAGGAAGCACAGGCTTGGTATTCCGCTTTTACAAGAGCAAGATATGAAGTCCACAAGTTGGGTAAACCCAAATCCTACTATTTTAAACCATCTGCTACCAATCAGTTGCGTTGGACACAATTTAGCAAGCCCGTGCAAAAGGGAAGCATTTGCAAAAAAATAGCGTTGGGGTTACCTATGGATTTTTCTTACGAAGGTTTTGTTAGTGGCGATTTTGCTTCGGCACTGAAGATACAAGAATATATTGCTGAAAAAATTTCCGTAGGTGATTCTGTTGACATAGTTTTGGAAGACGAAACATATTACATAAAGCACGAAAAAAACATAATTGGCAATATGTCCAAAAATATTTATAATCAATTGCTTAAAATCGTAAGAGAAACCAAACCTTTTTCACCGGCACCTCCCTTTATGTCAAAAGTTTATGTAACAGATATTGTTACAAATATTGTTACAATGACCCCATCGAACTTTGCCGAGGAAACCACGCCATATTTTAAAGAATCAAAGTTTTGGTTGGGTCTTGAGCTGTCCGGCTTCCCGGAGATAGACTGGAAAAAAGACTTGGAGTATATACTGCTTAAAGGCAACCATTGAAAATTGCAATATTTCCAATTTTAGGTTATAATGCTACAATACAGCACTTTTCCTAAATATTGCCCCATCATTTTTAAAATAGTGAAAGTGCTAAATTAAGGAAAACGTAATAATATGGCAATTCCGTGCGGAATTGCTTCCTCAATTCGACAGTTTCGGAAAATTATAAGGATTAATGAAATACGGAACTGCTATATACTAAAGTAGGAGATATGATTATGAATGGTTTAACGATGGTTTTGGGGGTTATAGGAGCAGATGTTCACGCAGTTGGCAACAAAATCCTTAACCACATTTTTACAGAGGCAGGTTTTAAAGTTATTAACTTAGGCTCTATGGTTACACAAAAAGAGTTTGTGGAGGCTGCTGTTGAAACGAATGCCCACATGATACTCGTGTCATCTTTATATGGACACGGAGAAATAGACTGCAAAGGTTTAAGAGAAAAATGTAACGAGGCAGGTCTTGAAAATATCAAGTTATACGTTGGCGGAAACTTGGTTGTTGGCAAAACCGACTTTAAGGAAGTAGAGGAGAAATTTTTGGCAATGGGTTTTGACAGAGTGTACCCTCCGGGGGTAGACCCGGAGATAAGCATTGGTCATATTTACGAGGATTTTGATGTAAAAAAATCATAAAAACATAAATAACCAGAAAAATAATGAAAGAAGGTCAAAAATGGAACTTTTACTCCTTTGCGACTTTGGTTCTACTTATACAAAGTTGGTTGCCGTAGATCCTAAAGCAAAAAAAATAGCCGCAACCGCCAAATCTTACACAACAATAGAAACAGATGTTACCCTGGGTTATGAGCTTGCCCTAAATGAAATAACAAAGAAAACAGGCAAAAACACCGTTTTTACCAAAAAACTTGCCTCTAGCTCTGCTGCCGGTGGGCTAAAAATTATTTCTTCCGGCCTTGTGCCTGATTTGACTGCAAAAGCCTCTCGTTTGGCAGCTGCCAGTGCAGGAGCAAAAATAATAAAAACATATTCTTATGAGCTTACAGCTGCCGAGGAGCAGTATATTAACTACGCTAGCCCGGACATTGTTTTGCTAAGCGGCGGAACAGACGGCGGCAACAAAGATGTGCTTTTGCACAATGCTCGGGTGGTCGCTCGCACAACGGGGAGTTTTGCCGTTATCATTGCTGGAAACCGCTCTGTTGCCGAGCAGGCAGCCTCCATAATTGCGGAAAATGGCAAAGAAGTAGTAATAACAGAAAATGTTATGCCCGACTTTAACAGCCTTAATATAGCCCCGGTTAAAGACGTAATACGAGAGTTGTTTATCAAAAATATTATTTCTGCAAAAGGGCTAGATAAAATACAAGCTATTATGGACATGGATATTATACCAACACCCCTGGCAGTTTTTGAGGCTTGTGAACTTTTGAGTACCGATTTTGGGGAGCTTATGGCTTATGATTTGGGCGGTGCAACGACAGATGTGTACTCTATGGCTAAGGGGCTACCCGCCCAAGAAAACTGCTTTTTGCAAGGGATACCCGAACCTTTTGCAAAGCGAACGGTAGAGGGCGATATAGGTATGCGATATTCTGCCGAGGCTTTAATAGCCTTAATTGATGAAGAGCAGGGTCTCCAAAACTTTTGCACAAAAAACAATATAGACTTTTCTGCGTTTAACAAATGGCAAGATATTTGCAAAAAAAGCCCGGGGGTATTGCCTGTAGATGAATATGCAAGTTATCAACCAATAGACGAAGCCCTTGCCAAAGCCGCTATATCTTTGTCTACTAACCGCCATGTTGGCACAAAAAGCAAAGTGAAAACCCTGGCGGGAGAGGCATTTTTGCAAGAGGGGAAAGATTTGACTAAAATCAAGCATATTATCGCTTCCGGAGGGGCTGTTATTAACGCTAAAAACCCCCGTGCCATAATGGAAGCCGCATTTTATGCCCCTCAAGACTTAAACTTGCTAAAACCCTTTAAGGCTGATATTTGGCTAGACAGTGCTAATTGCCTATCTGCTGCGGGGCTGTTGTCTCGCATAGAGCCACAGCTGGCTCTTTTACTCATGAAAGATAATTTTGATAAAATTTAGGAGGAAAAACATGAAAATCACAAAACTTATATGCTCACCCGGTGTTACCGGCTTCTTTTTCGATGATCAGCAAGCCATTAAAGCGGGTGCAAGACGAGATGGTAATATCTATAGTGGTACTCCTGTAACAGAAGGATTTGAATCGGTTAGAAGACCCGGAGAATCTATATCTATCGGCCTTATTTTAGAGGACGGTCAAATCGCTTATGGAGATTGTGCGGCTGTGCAATATTCTGGTATAGGCGGTAGGGGTTCCGTGTTTTTGGCTAAAAATTTCATACCTTCTGTCGAAAAAATTGTAAAACCTGCAATAGAAGGTATGGAAATAACTACTTTCAAAGAAATGGCAGCATTTTTGGAAAATTTGAAAGATGAGAAAGGTTTGCCGCTCCATGCCGCTATACGTTATGGTGTGAGCCAAGCAATATTAGACGCTGTAGCTAAATCTCAGCACAGACTGATGGCAGAGGTGGTTGCAGAGGAATATGGATGCACCATGTCTGAAAATTTAATTCCGCTGTTTACACAAAGCGGCGACGACCGTTTTTTGAACGCAGACAAGATGATTTTGAAAGAAACTCCGATATTACCCCACGGTCTTTTTAACAGCCCGGAAAAAACCGGCGAAAACGGTGAAAAGTTATTAGACTACATACAGTGGCTAAGGGGCAGGATTATAAACTTTAAACTTTCCCAAAAATATGCACCTATTATCCAGTTGGATTTGTATGGTACACTGGGCAGTATATTTGGCAAAGATTACAAGGCAATGGCAAACTATCTGCTTAAAGCAGAGGAGTTGGCACAGCCCTTTACCTTATACATAGAAGGTCCGATGGATGAAGGTAATTTGCAAGACCAAATTGAAGCACTAAAGAAGCTAAGGGAAATTCTTGAAGCAAAAGGTAGCAAAGTGCAAATTGTTGCAGACGAATGGTGTAATACTGTAGAAGATGTTAAGGCTTTTACAGACAACAAAGCAGGTCATATTGCCCAGATAAAAACCCCTGATTTGGGCGGTATTAACAACACAATAGAAGCAATACTATACTGTCGTAAAAATGGCATGGGTGCTTATCTTGGCGGTTCTTGTAATGAAACGGAGCGTTCTGCCGCTGTGTGTAGCCATATCGCAATAGCCACAAGCCCACTACAGTGCCTTGCCAAACCGGGGATGGGTGTGGACGAAGGTTACATGATTATGCACAACGAAATGCAGCGTATACTTGCCGTAATGAAATCAAGGTAAAAAGCAATTATATACCCCGGCAAAAAGTCTGTGTACCCATAGCGGTTACACAGACTTTTTGATTCATGGGTCGGGATTTAGCCTCTTTACGATAAGTTTGTTATTTACGTCACCAAACCTTCTCGCATTTAAAATTTAAGAAGCCCCTACAAGTTAGCAAAAAATCTGTTACGAAAATTATTTATTATGTTATCAAGGTCGTTGCTTAGCTCTATTCTCCCGGCATCTCTGCTTGGGTCAAACCCGCCGTTTGCTATAGCAAATGACACAATTAGCTGCCCGAAGTGTATCAAAACCTCTTTGAGTTGTTCTCGCACTTCTTCGAGCTTCTCTACGAGTTGCGACCACCTACCCCAAAGATCCGGCGACGACATATAAAGCATAGTCAGTTCACCGAGCATATCCATAAAATAAGAATGAACACGAGAGTTGGAATGCCAACGAATAGCCTGCTCTTTTGCTAAGTCTAACTCCTCCAAAAGTTCATCCAACTCAACACCTGTAAAATTTCTTTGAAGTAAATCTCTGATTTCTGTAAACTTAGAGGCTATATTAGAAAAAGACTGCGAAATGCTTATATTATCACGGCGATAATGAAGTGGACCCGAAGGGCCAGCTGCGGCATGCCACATAATTGAGGCAAAATGACCAGCCAAATCACTCTTCAAATTCACAAATAAGCGTGGGTTAGAAAACAAACGTCTTTCAAAACCCTTGAGAAACCAATTTTCATCAATTTCTTCTGAAGCACCGATTATGCTATTTTCAGACTGTGCAAGCTCTCTAAGAAAATCATTATGGTTGTTACCCATGGTTAGCTCCTCTTCACCAGGGAAAAAGTCAGCCAAAAAGAGCCATTTTGCTTCTTTGCTTATATCAACAACAGCGTGTTTAGCTTTATGTATTTGTTTGGCAATTGTAAGTTTATTGCTTAACCGAATATTATTGCCGCTTCCGTAAATCGAAGAACTTCTCCTGCCAAAACCCGTCGCTCTGCCGCTGTTAGGTAATGCGTTATAACCAATGTTGATATTCATATTTTTACCTCCGTGGTATGGGACAATCCACATATTGGTATCCCACTGATATTTACTATATCCATTCCTTATCCAAGGCACAAAACGTCATTAAATACATTTTTCAAACTTACTTATCACCTTGCTGCTACAATAATAACATATTTAAATATTTTTAGCAAGGTAATTTTCACGAAAGATTTGGCAAAAAACGTTGACGCACTCCACTCGGACGCTCGGACATTTTTCACTTGTTTCGTTATCGAGCATATTGTATAATGGGGTTATCTTTCTAAACCATAGGATTTTTTTGCTTTTCTTAAATTTTTTCTAATATAAAGTATCGCATAGAGTCACACATTGGGTATGACATCGGGTGTGACATCAGGTGTGACATAGAGAGTTTCATAGTTCGCATTAGAATAATATTTTTATAAGCAATTTATATCAATTTCTAAAAGCTCAACCAAGATTTTTCGCCATTTTCACACTTAATCCATAAATTTTAAAAGCAGATCTGCCAACTTTTTTTGCTCTTTTTTTGCTACGGAAATTCCGCTTAGTGTAGTCCTTTTTTAATACTACTAAGCGGAATTGCTTCCTTAAGAAAATCGAAACAAATATAGCAGGAGTGGGCAAAGCCTACTCCTTTCATGCGATTCGGATACGACCGAAATTGCCTTGCAAGAGTCTATTGTTTTGTGGTATAGTTTAGGTAAAGAGAGGTGAGCTAATTGGAATCCGAAAATGAAAAGACAATGGTTGAAGCAGATGCAGACTCCCCATCAGCCAACAGAGAAATCAAGGACGGAGTGTTCAAGCTACTCTTTGAGATACCTGAAAATGCGGCGGAGCTGTATTCTGCCCTT
>JGI24700J35501_10930508_pt1 | contig 14840 bp, 5 predicted proteins | sample TergutTh196P1_FD_35501 | JGI IMG/M metagenome (IMG submission 35501)
GGGGGAATAAAACCCTGTAAAACTTTCTAAGGCAATTCCTGCAGACTACTTTTTCTCTAGAGCAAGAGTCAGAAGGCTTTTCTTGTCTGAGTTAGGACGTTAGTGACCTACTTCATGTGACACACTACTGATGAGTCTAATCTGAACACAGACATTCAGCTTGTGTTGTGACAAAAATTAATTGCAGGTTTTAAGCTTACACTGTCACAAAAACTGATTGTTTTCCCAAGGACAAGAATAAGCATTCATTGTTAATAATTTAAAAAGACATAACGTACATAATTTGAAATTTTCACACCACTGTTGATGAAGGGTAAATATTTTGTTGTATACAACACCATTACGATTGGTTAGTAGGCAGGCAGAAGAGGTGGCCTGAGAACAGTCTTGTTGCACTATCCTGAAGATGGAAGCAGAAAGATCCTCACCAATGTTGGTCACTACTATCAATCACACTGGCATCACTCCAGTAGAATTCAGCCTCTTAAACATAATACAGTTTACACCTGACATTCACAGCCTAATATGTCTCTTATGGAAAACAAATATTTCAAAGAAAGTGAACCAATCTGCTCTAACTGCCTTCATCAATGACAACTCTGATCAGAAGTCATACAAGCATAAGGCACTATCTACATAAAAATTATTTAAATTTATAAGAAATGGTTAAAATTGCCAGACTGTTAAATACCAATTTAACTTCCTATGTTGCATTCCACCCTTCTATTCTACATCTATTTGGTGACTGTAGCGAAGTGACACTAATAATTAAAAATTTAACTACAAAGATCACAGGAAACATGGGTGTGCAATTCTGTGATGCTGTGGTTTTTGAACAGTCTTGAAGTTCATCTACCAATACAGGCAGTCCTTGACTTTCGTACACAATTCGTTCCTGAAAACGTGTAGTACGAAAGTTGAGCAATAGTCTTATATGTTATAAAGTGGGTTCCATTCCCATTGCTTAAAAAGCACATAAAAATCCCTATTTATGGGCAACCAACAAAACAGTTGTAGCAACAATTACAGTACACTCAAGCAATAATTCAACCAAAGGTAATTCTTAACATTCCCGCCTCACACGAGCCAATATCCTGCACAATTTTGATGACTATATAAGGGATGGCCAATGAAATTCATAAGCTATTAATAACCTTAACAATGTTGTTCAACATATTTTCATACGTCTGCTTTACAGTACAATGGTAATATTCTACACACACACACACACACACACACACACACATTATGTACTGCCAACACCATGATGTACGTCCCGTTTATTTCACCATATTTCATTACCAAGTTAAGTGCACAGGATAGCTGACAACTTGGCATACGAGCCCTCACCAAAACGTCCAACATGAAAACTCAACTGCACACACCATCAAAGTCGTCAGTTGACAAACAATACAAATAAACTTTCCGGAGTTACGTCTTGCCTCAAATTATACTTATTTCATGCACCTCTTTCTTTTGTTTCTTCCATGGCCCAACAGCCCTAGTTGGCCTACGACTCTTCATTTTCAAGGCTTCATGATCACACTCAGTTAAGCGTGGATTACAAGTGGCTACTCTACATGCCAATCACAGCATATTCACTAGCTTTTAAACTCACTGGTGACAATCCAAGTGAGTAAATTTACAGCCTGTTCAACTTCACTCGCTACTCGCTCGCTAGTATACTATCCCACTTGTAAACTCGCTCAGTGTAATTGATATGGCCAGTAAATACCTTGCGACAAAACACTAAAATTCTTCAGTTCATGTATGAGATGTCAAATTATGAACTGAAGTGCTACTAGCTGAATACCCAGCCTTTTTATTCCTACGTGTAATAGGTGTGGCTAGTTTACTCTCTGCTTGCCCACTAGCTGGCGACTGAACTCACTGGTGAGTAGTGTGTAGGGTGGCCTCGTGTAATCCCCGCCTCAGACACACCACACTCAATAGGACTCCTGAGGACTAGTGATAGGCCTGTCACAGAGACCTCTACCTGACAATACACAACACTCACAAGAGACAAGACATCCATGACTCTGGCGGGATTCGAACCCGCAATCTCAGCAAGCAAGCAGCCACTGGGATCGGTCTTTCTGGCATTAGCAGACCCAAAATACAGTTCGGGACTCAGGTTCTGGGGATCATATGAAAAACATAAATTCAGTCTGCGGGTAAAATGAAGAGCTCCTTCAGGCTACAACTTGCAGTACATAATCATGGTGTTCCAAGGGGTTAACACTGTTCTGATAAAGTACTTCAACAGAACAAAGCAATCCCACTGTTACTCACCAGGAAGAATCCTGATTTTCCATATTTCTTTTATGGTAGGTACATTCTCCCTTCAAATTTAAGATTATCACTATTAGAATAAAGAAGTACCCAACTTAAGCCACTGCAGTTACAGCCTTACCAAATTTTGACTTTCCTGATGGCATATTTAATGACATTAATAAATTCATTATCAAAGTACTATTAAACATGTCACTCAATATTTTACTGCCTTTTAGATTACTACAGTACATCAAATAAACAGTAATATGTTGCTGAGTGAAATCTGAAGCCAGAAAATACTAGTTTAGAGAACGTTTCCAAACAGGCATCACAGATAACAATGCTGTGATCAGCCTGGAGGTTAATAACTCTGAAGTGTAATACAGGACAACACTGCAATTCAGATCCTAAGGTTGCTGCATGAAGATCATGGTAAGATAAAGAGAATGCCAGAAAGACTTAAGTAAAGGAGAACTAAAAAAAACTCTAAGTCAAATATGGTAAGAAGCACATAAAGTGATATTTAACGCTATCAGAAATATCTTTGTGAAATACAACACAGCAGTAAATATGAGGATATTACAAAGATTGTGCCTGGAGGAGGGACAATGGTTGGTTCTTAATAGCCAGTAAAGTGCAAGCAGAAAGATGTACTTCTTCTTCTAGCATAATAACAGTTCTTGGTGGACCTTAGCCTCTTCCAAAATTGTCATCCATCCGATTTCCAATTTTAGAAGCTTCTCAACAAAACATATTTTTTATGGGGTGGAATAATCAGCCCCATGCCCAAACCCCAACTTAGAGGACCAGGGTATCCCTTTTTGTTTGGGTTATCACCTTTGACCTGTACTGGCATGAGAGGCCTTACCAGTAGCTACATCATTTGACCACGCAAGCCCCACCATTGCATCAAAGCAGGGATTCCTTCTGGGGTGGGGAATGTATTTACTTATCCACAATAACAGTAATAATGGTAACACAGAGAGGCAAAGTTGTTCATGTTGTTTATTAGGCACAATGTCCTGAAAACATATGAAGTACAACCTCATACATTCATAATTTCAGGTGGAAATGGAGGTAAGTGATCAGCTTCACAGCCCAGGCAAATTTACCAATGGATAAAATCCTGGTGGTAACCACTGGATAGAACAAATGTGTGCACCAAGAGATGGTTTGGGCATGGTGCTAATGATTAAAACCCTTCCCGCTGCTGGCAGCTGAACTCTGGCTGTCCAGCCTGCAGGAGTCGCAACAATGAGTGTGATAAAATACAAATTTATAGGCGAGTCTTGAAGTTTGCACAATTCAACGTTTTACTGTAAACTATGACACTTACGGCAGAAATTTTCTTACTTCCTGCATACAGACACTGGGTTGGTACCCTACCAAAAAAAGAAACCTATGGCTGTACCAGTTCAGTCACAATACCTACAGTGCAATGTCTAGATTCTTAGCAACAGAGTAGAAAAGGAAGGCTGTGTTGTTGTTCAGTGAGCAAAAAGCTACATGCCTACTCAAAAAGCCCGATACAGCAGCATAAAACATGCATGACATCCAAGCATACATAGGATGCTAATAAATGTTAGCCATGTCCACTTATCCCTTTCAGACAAAACACAGCAATTCTGGATGTATTATAAACCCATTAAGGTGGAATCAAACAACTCTGTTTCAGTTCAAGGGTAAATTCATTTAACACTTTTGTTCATGACTTTTAGTCATGAGGCAATATTAGCAAGCACCTGGGATAAGGTACAGTTGTATGGCCTACAGCTGCTACAGATGATCTCAGTTTCTCATGGCAGTTTGAGGCTGACATCCTACACATCTTGCCTGTTTCCATCTTCAAAACCAATACCCCATGGCTCTTGCTCACACAGTACAGATCCATGTGTCACAGCAGTATATACTACAAGTATTAACAAGGGTCATTATCCTTGAACAGAGTCAAAAACAGCTTGGATATGTTTATTTGTAGAAAAAACACAAATTAATAACCTGACAATAGTAATCATACATAATAAGGAAAAACAATCAACTAGATGCAACAATTATTAAAATTCCAAAGTTAGCTCAACATGTTTCAGGCAACAGTTATGCCCATGTTCAGGAACATTAGACTGTAGAATACAGCTTGTGGTATGAAGCACCTTATATGTTGCCTGCCGTTGGCTTGGATGCGGATGCATATAAGGTGCATCATACCACAAGCTGTATTCTACAGTCTAATGCTCCTGAAGATGGGCATAACTATTGCCCAAAACATGTTGAGCTAACTTTGGAATTTTAATAAACTGCCTATTGTTGCATCTACTTGATTGTTTTTCCTTATTACTATACTAACGATGCACGGTCAATCAAATATCAAAATAGTAATCATGTTGGAAATGCCTTATTTTGCTAGAATTCCAGCTTTACAGGATATGCACATGCCATATTTCTACCTGAAAGGGTTACAGATGAACATCAAGTGTGGGATGTGACACTATGCCACTGGATGAGTAGTTAGCTGTGTTTCGAAGGACTGTAGTGCCCTCAAAGTATTGAGAACTACTTACCCAATGATGCACTGTCACATCCCAACAGACTTGATGCTTCAGCAACACTGCTGTGTGAACTTTGTATCAAGCACGGGTTAAGGATATTCTGAGCATTAAGCAAGGTAAGGATCAAGACAAAATACACATATACATACCAACCATTCCATCAAAAATTCATCCACTACTTTAAACAAACCCTTAAAATGCACATTACATCATACAAGCAACAGTTGCCCCCACAAATTCATGCCATGCACAGAAACTGAAAATTCAACAATATGGATAACAATCAAAATGCGATAGGAAATACAACAATTCAGTATGATGTTATGAATAATAAAAAGGAAAGTACTCAATAATGAATTTAAATTACATAACTGAATATTCAGCAACATCTATTAAGGCTAGACAGCTATAACTTGAAGTCCCATTGAAAAAAATTGTCATACAGACAGGTTAAACTGCAACTGATATCTTCAAGGCACTAATTTTAATGAATGGAAAATCACATTAATCCATAACATGTGGCCAATCTTGCAGAAATGTGCATGTCATGTAATGAAAAATGGTAAGAAATGTTCATATGAAATGTAAATTGAAACATAAAAGAGAAAATATTAACACAAAATCCATTAAAATTCAATATCTTGCATAATAATGACAGGACATCCTACAATTCCAACCATCCCAGATTGCATGTGTTGACAGTTAGAAATAAACATGGAAGAAGCATCCAAAATAGACCAGAATATGCCTCAAGAATAAAAAAACACATTTCCCACCACAAATACCACTTCATTTTATGTGTATGCATTTTGCTCCAGTAATGCTAAAAAATTCCGATTAATGTATACCATAACAAAATATCTCCACCTTTAAACTTAAACATTCTATATGATGAATTAATGAGATTTTCATCAACACAATATAACCACATTCAAGACTGAAAGAATCAGATCTACTGTACTCATTACTCTGTATGTTAAAATATTACCATCAACATATGAGCATGCTACCACTACATGATATTTACATAGAGTTGCATACAGTACCTTCATCATCCTCCTCCATACTGTGGATATCATGTGCATGTGTCTCCATGACAACTAGGGCGTCACTGTGTTTGCGCTTTGCACCACGTTCTGCCACTGCTGTAACAAGCTCCACATTACTGCTACTGCTACAGAGCTTAGAGTTCACACTACTCCGTGGCATGACTCTTCTCTCATCACTGTTATTGTACTCAAACAATTGCCTGGAACTGACAACAGCTTCTTGCTGCTGTTTGGAAAGAAGTTCGCCACTACCACTCCCACTAAATGATGACAGTGCAGAAACTGTAGAGGATTCCACGTACATATTCCCAACACTTTTTCGTCTCTCACTTTCACATATCATATGTCCCATACCTGTCACACTCATCATAACATCACTTCCAACATACTTCCCAGGGTAATCAGTTTGGCGTGGACTTGAGGCATTACTACTGAAACCCCCTTCAGTAACAGTTGGACTCACAAACATACCTTTTCCACTACTTACTCCCCAATCATATTCAGTCTGGTCTCCTAAACCAGAAGAGTCTTGCTCATTACTACTAGACACACAGTGCACCATAGGCATTGGAGATACTGTTACCCCAGACGAGGACTGTTGTCTGCCTAGAAGACTTTCTCCATTAGCACTACCAGCCCGACAAGAGCCTGTGACTGGACATGAAGAAGGGGAAGGAGATGACAGACCATCATCAGTACTTCCAACACCTGTTGAATGTGTGGTAGTGTCTGCAGATGGTGTCAGGGAATGACCATCAGAACTACCGCCGCTGCTATTGCTCCCACCTCCGGGATCTATTGGACTGTGTGTTGTGGTGTCAGGTGGACTCCCACCAGACGAAGCTGCTGTCAAAGTCTGACAAAATGTGTTGTTAGTTGTCACCACAAGCGATCCAGGTGTTACTGATGGAGAAGAGGATGCCTGAACACTCTGGTTCACAGCAGTCTGAGTCGAAACAGAGTGTTTCATCATCAGAGGTGGTTGGCCGGCTTGTCTGGAGAGTGGAGGTGATGATGATATACTACTACCGCCCTGCTGGAGTGGACTTGTCTGTATCTTATCCTGGACACATTGTGCAGTACTGCTCCCCACAATGAAGTTCTGCTGGTTTACATTCAGGGTAGTAGCTGATGCCACAGCATTACTGGTGCTGCTGGATGGGAAGTTCTGAGGAGTTGTAACAAGTTGTTGGTTGTTGGACACCATTGTAGTCTGCTGCTGGACAATTGTGGTGTTCTGTTGTACTACAGTAGTGTTCTGGTGGTTCTGAGTTGTGGAAGCTGTACATGGTACCATCAAGGTCTGTCCCATCTGTCCACATTGTACGAATTCCTGCTGAGACTGGTGTGCTCCTGTAGCAGGCCTTACAGGTGAACTGTTGGCTGTGAAAGACATGTGCTGATTAGGACTGACATTCGCTACCAATGGACTGAGCTGCCCACCAAATGCTGTTGTACCATTCACAAGAAACTGCCCTCCATTGGGAGAACTTGTCAAGAACTGTGGTGCTCCACCATTCTGCTGTTGTAACATTGGCCCTGTAGTCATTTTACCTCCTGTGGTTGGAGTTCGAATAACCATGCCTGCAGGACCTGCTGCAAGAATGCTTTGTCCAGTTGGATGACCAAATACTGCAGTTCCCCCGTGACTCTGAACAGGAGTCAGAACATTTTGACCGTTGACATTCTGTAGCTGCAACTGAACCCCAAGGTTGGTGGCATCTGGAAGGAGGGTAGTTGTTCCATCAGTTGCCATGACCATGCCTCCCAAACTAGGGACAATGAACTGCTGAAATGTTGGGAAGTTCTGAACAACACCAGCTGCACCATTCAAGAGATTCACAGGTTGAAGAAGATTTATTTGTTGTGGAGGCTGTGAAGTGGCAGAAGCTGCTATTAGTTGTTGAGTTCCAAAATGTCCTGTTGTGGTGCCTGGTTGCCCATTCATGAGAATCTGTGCAGGTGCACCTGCCTTTCCAGGAACTATAGTCAGTGCCTGAAGCATTGGACCAGTTGTGGTTATACTCTGATGTGGACCAGACATTGTGAAACTCTGCTGAGGAAAGTTTTGTTGCTGCTGTTGCTGCATGACTATACCTGTTGCTGTGGCAGTAGCTGCAGCAGCTGGGGAGTTCTGCTGAGATGCTATGTGTAACATGGAAGCAACAGTTTGGGGAGACACTTTTCGTTTCTTACTCCCCCCTTTTTTCTTCCCACTTCCAGGTGTTGGGGAAGAATGGTGTGATATTTCAGGGGGTGAGAGCAGAGATGTTTGCTGGGGTGTATGACGCACATACCCCGAAGTGGTCTGTGAATTTCGAGAGCCTGGATGCTCCTGATTTATGGTATCCAGTAAATGCCCTATTCCATTCCCTGCACTGTTTGGTCCTTGAGAATGATGAATAACATTTCCTGTTGCAACTGCTAGATGAGGAATTTGCATGGCATTTTGATTAAGTCCTGTCATTCCATCAACAGTCATCATACTCGGCTGGATAAGTAAGGGTGCAGGCAAAGCATTCACTAAAACTGTAGGTTGCCCCAAGACTTGTTGTGCCACTCCAACAGCAGGAATAACCTGAGTAACTGCTGCAGTTACACTTGTCACCATGGGTGACACTGACATAGGTGGCATCGAAGAATGGCTGACAAGTTTTGCCATAGAGTGGGGAGGAGGTGGTTGTGGTGGTGGAGCCATCAAACCTGCAGCAGGACCTGGTGGAGTCATTACACTTCCAGCATTTGCCATTATCAACTGACCACCACTTGAGACAAGGATGTGTCCTGGAGGCAGTCCAGGAGGAGCCCCAGGGGGTTTCAGTATAGCCGCTGCTTGCTGCTGCTGCTGCTGCTGTTGCTGTTGAGGAGCCTGCACTCCATTCCCTGTGCCCATCACATTCTGCTGCTGTTGATGTGGAGATACCTGAATACTGCTCACAACACTCTGAACCATCTCTAATGGTGACTTGGACACAGTAGCAATTGGCATGCCTTGTGAATGTGCAGCTGGAACTGATGCAGAAGGCTGTGGTATGGTCATCATGGCTGCTTGACTTGTATATACTGGTGGTGCAGGCTGAGGTGGAAGTGGTATTAAAGATGTAGGTGGGGTGTTGGCAGTTGGTGCTGAAGGATTTCCAACTGACACAGTTGCAGTGTTTGCTTTTCCGGCTAGGACTGAGGTTATTGTGTTGCTGCTCACTGTATGCCCACTTGCCATTGTTGTGACCACTGCTGAGGACTGGACCATGAACTTCTGGCCTCTAGCTTGATCATGTATATGATGGCAATAGTTATCACCAGGTCTATTAGGATGCCTCATAACAGGAGAGCTGGGTATGCCTGGTGAGGAACAGGCAACCACATTCTCACTTCTAGGAGCTTGAAAGTGTACTTGTGATGGACTGGAATAGGAGTAAAGTCCAGGTGGACTTACATTAGGTACTGTGAATGGAGATGACGAAGAAGAGGAAATGTAGATGTTTGACGTTGAAGACGTGTCAGGGACTCGACAATTCTGTGATGAAGTTGGTGTGGATGATGATGGTGATGCTTCAGGCTGTGGTAAACTATACGTCTCCACAGGTGAACCATTACTTGTACTAACAGTACCCCCTTGGATCGGTCCTCTTGAGTCAGACGTCATTGACACCTGGTGATGCTGAGGTACAGGATTCCCTAACCTATCAAATGTTGAAGAGGTTACTGGACTTTCTTCTTGGACAATATTAGGGGTTGGAGTTCCACTATTTGAATTCTGTTGAACCATTGTGTCATTTGGTGATCCTCCAGAATTAAGCTGCACATGAAAATGTTTAAATTCATTTGACATGTTATGCTGTTGCTGTGATTGCTGCTGGTGCACTCGCTGGCTCCCAGGATTCAAATTTGTGTGTTCAGTTTGTATAACTGGTTGGATGTGATGTTGCATTTGATGATGGAATAATATATTATCACCTGAACCACCTCCAGACGAAGAAACAGGAAGCAATGAACCTGAACTAACACCACAACCTTGACAATGATTTCCCACTTCCATTCTATGTTCAGGCAGGACACTGCTGTCAGGTACACCAACATTAAGCATTGCTGAGCCCTGATTTTGAGGCTGAGTGTATGATGATATGGCTACTGAAGCTGTAGGAATTGGGCTGCCTATACTGTGATGTGATGTTATAGCTACTGAGTTTGAAACCGAAGCATGAACATTGAGGTTTGGTTGTGGTATAGGAATATTTGAATTTGTCCTTGAGGTAAAACCAGGGGTTCCTTTTGGATTGGGTAAAAGGACATTACTGGGAAGAGGAACACCAACTGCTGTTGGTGATGAACAGGAAGTTGGAACATTAACAGCGACATTCTGAGGGCTCGGTACCTGCTGGTCAGGAGTTATGGGATTTCGAACTGGGCTATGACACAAAAAGCTGGGGCCACCAACACCCGTCTGACGTGAAATGGTGCTGTTCAGTAGCGCAGTCTGCTGTGCTAGATAGCCACTAGGATCCTCCATAAAAGACGGGACATTAGGGTTGGTTCCCGCTGAATAATTGGGATTAGAGCTATCACTACTATTTGGATGAGAAGGTGGAGGTCGGTTATGTTCTAAAGGAATTTGACGCACATCAATGTTTGGACATGGGGCATGAGAATCCATGGGTGTAGGTCCTCCACTTCCTTGTAACCCAGCAATACCTACACGATGATGCTGATGATGATCAAGGGTACTATATGACCTCTGTTTTCTACTGGTTGAACCAGCCTTTCCTGACCCCTTAGGCTTCTTCCTTGACACTTCTTCTGTCCAAACAGGTGGTGGAGGTGTGTGGTGATGTAGAGGAGGAACACGGTCATAAGTGCTGGGAGGTGGCAAAGCATTAGATTGCGACGTTGGCATAACTACTGGAGAATGATGCGGCTGATTCACTGCCATCACTGCTGCCCCTGTACCCATAGTGCTGGCATGGTTTCGGTTTTGTTGCTGCCATGGCGGTGCTCTCTGCTGATGCATCATCATGATACCCGCACTGCCAGCTGAACCTGATGATAGCATTTGATGGTGATGTGGCTGCTGCATTTGTAAAATACTTTGATGTTGTTGCTGCTGTGGCTGCTGCTGTTGAGAAAGTGAACCTGTTATCTGCTGCCCTCTGTTATACTGATCAACAAAGACATTACCAGGTCCTGGAATGCTAACACCACTGCTGCATGGAACAGACACAAACTGGTGATGTTGCTGTGGCTGTCTGGCATTCTGCACTGCAGAAGGCTGCTGCTGTTGCATCAGAACTTTGTTCTGATCTTCTAATCGAGGCTGTGGAACATGATACTGACTTTGTGGTTGCCCATAGAATTGCTGCTGCTGCTGTTGCTGCTGCATCCTTAACATGTGGAGATCCTGAGGATTTTGACTGGAACTGGAAGAATTAATGACACCTGAGTACATAACATGGTGCTGCTGCTGAAGTGCTTTACTGTTACCACTGATGGCACCACCACTTGCAGTGTGCATTTCATCGGGAGTGCTACTCAAAGGTGGTAACCTTTGTTGAGGCTGACATAATATACCAGGATTTCCTCCACTATGAACCATCATTCCACCAGCACCCATCACAACTTGATTCCCTGCGTTACCAATCATCACAGGGTTGGTAGTGTTGCTACTCACAACAGTAGGATGAACTGCATTATTTGATAAGACAGCTGCATTACCAGTGGTGACTATTCCACCTTGGTGAGGATTCATACTACTGCTGCTGCTCTGTGTATTGGACTGCTCCAGCACTGGATTCCCAGGCTGAAGGCTCATAGCAGGTTGGTTGTTTCCTGCAACTCCAATCAAATTCTGCTGCTGCTGTGTTAGGTTGCTCAGATGGATAGGTGAAGTGTTTGGATGGACCATGATATTGCCACCCAAGATGGCTGATGTGACTCCTCCATTCGGGGTGGTGTATCGGAGTAACTGTGGAGAAGTGTTGACTCCTTGAATAACATTAGTGTCAGACGTAAAGCTTGGTGGTGGAAAATGAGCCCTGTTTGGTATCTGTGGACCACTTGTAGGAAGATGTTGAGTTGTTCCCACAGAAGATTGTCCTCCACTCCAACTCTGTATCAAATGAAAGGTATATAATTAGAAAAATATATCACTTACATACATATAGTCATCCTGTTATATTTCTAGATCTAATGTTTGTTTGCCACGTGTTCACAGTTGTCATACCAAAAATTAATAATCACAAATCTTCAATAATGTTAAATATACAGTCAAATGCAACTATATAACAAAACGTACTGTCTGAAAATAAATTACAGTCTATTTACACATGGTCCAACAAACTATGACCCATTTTCAGCAACAGAAACATATGAAAATTACAGATTACAATTGTTTTTTACTTACATACATACATACATGCATTCCAGGGATCCACAAGTTTGTTAAAATTACGGTATGATGTGGAAAAAGTTATAAACACACAAAACATACAAAGTATGCAGTGTTGAAAATATGATCACTACATTATGTCGTAACTTAGTAGCACATTTTACTGCATAAGCCATATTTATAACACTAAAACACAATTACAGTACTGAAAATATAACTTACAATTAGTGTAATCTGTAATTTTCATATGTCCTTGATAAAGTGCAAATTGGCCAAACCATGCTGTGCCACATGTAAACACACCGCATTTTAGTTTCTACCAATACACTGAATATCATGGCATTTGATGGTGCAACATTTCCTGGTTCTGTTAGAAAAAGAAATACACACAAACATTTATTAACTTAAGACAAAGAACTTTCATCTGCCCATCTGCCTTTAGCTAATATGAATGTACAACCCAACAGTCAGCAGCAATTTAGCCCCATGTGCCAGCATGCTGGACTCAAGTTCATATGGCCATAGGTTAAAATCTGAGTAAAGAACCCATGTTGTTTAAAGACATGTTACAGTTAATTAATAGTAGCAGCAGTACATAGTTTGTGAGATTGGAGGCCCTCTCAGCAATGCTTTGTACATCCAATTTTACCCATCAACAGACCATAGCAACCCAGACTGAAATATTAACTTTTTATTTTATTCTTGGTAAAACCAATTTTCAAGTAAACATTTTATTCTCATTAAATATTTTTCCACATAACTGAAAGATTCACATCAATGCCATGCTTCACCTGTTACCTTACAAACAACATTTCATACCGAATTTCAATGGTTCATCAAATAATACTGTCATAAAACCAACAGCTAAGTAGAATTCCAAGCAACCCCCATTCTTTTGTTTTGCATTTTACTAACTGAAACACCAGAAGAAAAGTCGGTCATTTATCAAAGATCCGATGACACGCATCACTTCAAAATCATGCAAAACAGTAGTTATAGTGCTGTTTTCACCTCATAAATCCACGTATGCGTCATTTTTAAGCGTGTTCGCAAAACTGCAACAAGTGACTATTAGCTTCGTCATGTCTGTCTTTCTTTCCGTCCGTCCGCATGGAACAATTCAGCTCCTATCATACAAATTTTGATGAAATTTGAGATTTCAGTATTTTTCAATATTCTGTCATGAAAGTTTTATTAAAATATGACAAGAATAACGGGAATTTTACATAAGATGTAAGTACATTTATGATTACAGCTCCATGAATTCTTCTTAGAATGAGAAATTTTCAGACAGAAGTTGTAGAGAAAATCAAAACACACATTTTATGTACAATAACTTTTTTTCTGAAAATCGTGCTGTTTATAACATAATACAGAAAAATAAGGCAGAGCCAGACATGCCACAGATGACAATATAGCACATCTGCTTTGCCTGCTGGATACCTAAGGCTACAGGCACATACTCAGAACATGTAATACTAACTGTTTTTCCATAGCAAAAATGGTTATTCGAATGCACCTCACTGTTACATTATATGTGTAGTCCCTGTCTTGTTACATTACAACTGTTGGAAATGAAAACTGTATGAGTAATTTAGTGGTCTTCAATGCATAACATTCATAGCAGATTCATCAAATTCACCCCAGTGAAGAAAAATGACATGACTATAAGTTAACTGCAAGTGAATCATACAAAGGACTTGTGATATGTGCTAGCACATCTGGTGGTTTATAAGACACAGTAGCATAATGTGTACAATTGTATTAAGGTGTGCAAATCTTTGACATCTGCAATGCCCAAAAACATTATAAAGTAAACAACAGTCAAGAAGTCATACATCCTGTTACATGGAAGTTATCTGTGATCACCATCAAACAATAATCCAATGACTTGATTTAAAAATAATAAAGACATCCAGAATGGCATGTCTACTTTACCGTACAGGGAAGTAATACTATTAATTTCTGAACTACTGAAAGAATTAGGCTCATGACTCCTTAAGCCAACTATCCCTAAACTTCTGAGAGTTTATTCCAAAATATGACAAACACCACACACTGAACTTGGTGTGCAGACCACTTTTCAATTTCAAAACTACTAACGTGTTGTAACTGAAAGTTAGGCGGATGTAACAGAACCTCAGTAGTCAAGTCCTTCACATGCTTGTACTGACCTGTGGTGCCCGACCAGCAGGCTCTTTAACATGAGGAGGCATTCCTGCAGCAAGGTTGTGTTCCCTTTGGGCCAACAGCTGTGAAACTGACACACCAGAAAAACCACTTGCGCCACTCACTTTTCGTTTCTTGCGTGTTGCCCCTCGACCATCTAAAACAAATAAAAAATAATCTTTAAATCACAATTATCCTCTAACAACATATACTTACATTTAAACTGCATTACAATTATCAAGTGTGGGACTGTCCGGGGATTGAATGCCGGTGGGGGCGAGATTTTCCGCACCTGTCCAGACCGGCCCTGAGGCCCACCCAGCCTCCCCTACAATGGGCACCGGGTCTTTCCCGGGGGTAAGGTGTGGCGGCGGCATGACGTTGACCCCTCATCCCCTTCTAGTGCCAAGGTCAAAAACA
>JGI24700J35501_10930507_pt1 | contig 14834 bp, 13 predicted proteins | sample TergutTh196P1_FD_35501 | JGI IMG/M metagenome (IMG submission 35501)
TGAAAGATGCAGTGCAGAAGTGGCTAACATTGCAGGCGGCCGCATTCTATGAGGAGGGTATACAAAAACTTGTGCCCCGCTACGATAAGTGCCTCAATAATGGCGGCGCATATGTGGAAAAATAGTTTGAAGAATGTAGAATCTGATAACAATAAAATTTTATACGAAACCTTACTCAATTTTTTTTACAGCAAAACGGTACTTACTTTCTGAATAAACCTCATAACTTATGTACGTTTTGTATACACATCAGACTACACATTGCATTCCCTTTCCTACACCATCTTCAGGTGTCTCATAGGAATCTTTCATGTTTTTTGTCATGAAAATGAGTTCTCAATGTTACGATCATGTATGACACTGCACCATTTAAATGTCTCTAGGTAATTAATTTAATTATACATCACGCATTGTGTATAAAAGTACCAAACTAAGATTAGTTGTGTTAGATATCAAATGAATAAAATTCTCCTAAAGGATGTTGCAATCTTATGTCTCGATTGCATGAATGTAGAATTACAGTAGGGCTGTTTTAAATTTAAATTTGTTTTAGGTGTTTTACTATTTTAAAAGTTCTGTGGGAGAAAAGAAAATGGCTTGTCAATACTGTAGTACTAAAAATAAACACAGAATATTTGTGTGTAAGTTTAAAGAAAATGAGAGAATAAGAATTTTTTAATTGAAATTAAATGGTACACATCAGCTTCTAGTTTATGGTGATGATATTAATATATTGAGAGGAAGCATACATGCTATAAAGGAAAACACAGAATCTTTGATAGTGGCTAGTAAGGAGATTGGACTAGAAATAAATACTGATACAACTAAGTACATGGTCATGTCTCGAGATCATAATGCAGGACAGTCACAATATGCACATTGATAATACAGCCTTTGAAAGGGTGGAAGAGTTCATATATTTGGGAACATCCTTAACAAATCAAAATTCTATTCAGGAAGAAATTAAGAGCAGACTGAAGTCAAGGAATATTTGCTATCATTTGGTGCAAAATCTTTTGTCTTCCAGTTTGCTATCCAAAAATTGCAAGATTAAGATATACAGAACTATAATTCTGTCTGTTGTTTTGTATGGGTGTGAAACTTGGTCACTGACATTGAGGGAGGAATGCAGGCTGAGGGTGTTTGAGAATCGGGTATTGAGGAGAATATTTGGGCCTAGGAAGGACGAGGTAACAGGGGAGGGGAGGAAGCTGCATAATGAGGAGCTGAATGATCTGTACTCCTCAACCAATATTGTTCGGGTGATAAAATCGAGAAGAATGAGATGGGAAGGGCATGTAGTGCATATGGGGAAGAGAAGAGACGTATACAGGGTTTTGCTGGGGAAACCAGAGGGAAAGAGGCCACTTGGGAGACCCAGGCATAGACGGGAAGATAATATTAAGAAGGATCTTCAGAAAGTGTAATGTGGGGGTTTGGACTGGATTGAGGTGGATCAGGACAGGGACAGGTGGCGGGCACTTGTGAATGCGGTATTGAACCTTTGGGTTCTGTAAAATGTGGGGAATTTCTTGACTAGCTGAAAACCAGTTAGCTTCTCAAGAACGACTCTGCTCCATGGAGTAAGTAAGTAAATAAGTAAGTAAGTTCATCCCAAATTATATTACATAAAAATGTGCATGTTTAATATGCAATGTCAATGTAGATGTTAGAAGAAATATGAAATGAAACATTTCATGATCCTGTATAAAGACTACACAAGCAAATCACCTGATGACAGCAAAATCTGTACTAACAAAGTTGAGGATATGAAGCAAACTTTTCACTCACATCAAGCAACAGTTTCTAACCTTATTAACAAGGCCAAAGAGGCAAACACTGTTTTGTATGAAATCACAGAAATCTTGGCTAAGAAGAAGCATGTTGCAGATGGTGATATGATTAAATAATATTCAGTTTTGGCAAGCAATTCATTATTAAATAAATCTAAAAATACGTTAATATGCACTGCAAATCACTGACCTTGATCTACTATTAATAAAAGAATGGAATGTATGTCCAGTGACATGATTTTCAACTGAAACAAGATCTTGAAATGTGCGTATTTTCTGTACTTCATATAGATGAGTCAATTAGTGTCTGTGATGAAGATTCAAGTCTTTTAGGATGTGTACCTAACAAATTTCAAGCCTTCAATCTTCAGCAAATATCACTATCAGAAACTGAAATTTCACAATGATGTCTGTAATATTTCCCAGTTACCTTTTATCTGGTCTTCAATGTTAGAATATCAGAAAGATCTTGAAAACAATAATCCTACATGGGAAGACTACAGTAGAAAAGACATATCTCAAAACTTTTTTTGCTGGCATTCTGGAAATGAATATTCCCATTCATAAACTTGTATCACCACAAATGGTGCTCCAGCCACAACTACTGAAAATGATTGTTTAAGTGGGCTTTGTAAAAAAAATATGTCCTTTTCCTGACTTTCTTGATTTGTGCTAGGAGTCTTCAACATATGCGTACGCTATCAAAATGGTAGTTGGATGAAAATGATGCACAATGTAGAGATATTATATTACATGCTTTCTTTACACAGTTTCCAATCAATTTTTCCAGGCATTCTGGAAGTTCTTCAGGACAGAGGTGATTTACCAACACAACAGAAAGAATCTTGGTGGTTGCTAGCTCTTTCTTTATCACAGATCTTACCATTGAGCTAAATGAGCTAAATGCTGATTTCCAAGCAAAAACAAGATTATTTAAAGTATTGGCACACTGATTCTTTGAAAGAATGGAAGACTTGGATGATAAAGGTGTGCTAAACCACTTATCAAGCATTCAAAGTCATTCTGATGGTATATGTGATCCTGTGATCCTTCTGTCTTCACTGTATGACTGATAAACTATTAAAGGAGCTTGAAACAATATTGAAAGATTCGAGCATGTGAAGTTCACCGTGTCTCTCATTACTAAATTGTTTTAAAAGGAATATGAGTAACAATGTTCTGTGTTCAAGAAAAATGTGAGTGAACCAGAACATGAGATTTTTAATTTGCTAACAGACTTACCATCAAGAACAAGATTAAACTGCAGAAATTTAAGGAATTTAGTTTCACCTGCACAGTATCCTATTCTAAATCCACTGACATTAAAATTAACATACATTTAATTTCTACTTATGTCAGCAAATCAGGGTCTTCAACAGTGAAAATACTAAAAGTACAGCTCAGCATTAACCAATTAACATTCAAATGAATTATTATTATTATTATTATTATTATTACTACTACTACTACTACTACCACCAAATACACTCCTAACAATAACACGACAGCTGATGAGGTGTGGTGTCAAGTATCACATTGGATCTCATAACTATGTTCAGGTGGGCTACTCTTGGACAGAGAATTTACATATACTCACATAGCATTTTTTAATGAAACAAAGCAAATTACATGATTTATTACATGAATCTGACATCTATCCATCTAAGTTTCTTTTATTTTTCTTGTGAGTTTTCTATGGCCTCTACTGTTAAAGTTTTTATGAAAAACAAAATAATAATAGGTGATTGTGGTTATATTAGTTTGGTTTTCTGCAGGTATCACCTTACAAAAACCTGCTATATATAAAAGCTCATTGGTGGTATCATAACAGCTGTGGAAATGTTAAGTTTCAAATTGTGGAGAGTGGAAAATGGGACTGTGAAAGATGTAGATCTGAGAGACTCCAGGTTCTGGAAGATAAACTGAGGGACGCTCAAATTCAAACTGAGGAGCTAAAACGGAGAAATAAGGCGCTGGAGGAGCAGATACTACAGACGGAAAAGGGAAAGGATGTTGGAAAGAGGGACACTGTAATGGTAAAGCCTGTGGTTGAAAAGTGTTTAGTGCTGGGTGACTCCATAGTAAGGAACGCTGGAGCAGAAAAACCAAATATGAGGGTCGAGTGTTTTCCGGGATAAGAGCTGATCAACTGCGTACAGTAATGGAAAACAGAAACCTAGGATACTCAGCAGAACAAGCTTCACACATAACATAACCAACATGCCAGGAAGTGACTAGCAATTGGAGATATTTAAAATCAACACCCTACACATCGTCTTAATTCTGCAGGCCTGTACACTGTTATATGACACGATGGCCAGGCACAGATGTCTCTAACTTTGAAGACTGTCTTTTGTGATATGATGATATGTAGTCTGGTAGGTATGCACTGACTTTTCGTACTTTATTGTTGCCTAACTGACATGTAAATGCCATTTAACACATAGTGTCATTTCAACTATTGGCTAATTTTTAAGTGATACATCCCCACTGTTCAAGTCAATCTATGTATTTTTAAAATATATCATCTTGCAACAAAACCATCAATAATTGACAATGGTTACTAGTTTTGGCCTTTTGTTCAGGCCATCATCAGACCATTCATCATTTTGAATTAAAGAAAACCAGACAATTGTATGGTTTACAATCATGCATCATTTCAAATTCAAAGCAAATTCTAAAATCATATAGTTTTTAATTCAAAATGACGCATGGTCTGTTGATGGCCTGAACAAAACATTGAAACTAGTAACCATTGTAAATTATTGATGGTGTTGTTGCATGATGGTATATTTAATAAATGTAACAGATTAAACTTTTCACTGTTGTGCATAATGGCAAGAATGCCCATTGTGAAAGTGGTATTATAGTAATACCAACACATAGGCTTTCTTACCAGCAAATTTTAGAGCTGGCAGAATGCAAGCAAGTAAGATGCTATGAAGTGCCACAAATGGAAAAATTGAAGAAGTATTTGCAATCACAAATGGAAAGGTTAACCTACAAAATCCAAGAAGAGAAGAAATAGCAATGGTGGCTGGCCAATAATGTAGAGAACAATAGTTAATGGATTGGACACAAGAAAAAAGAAAGAAAAAGGAAATAAATAAAGAAATAAAAAGAAAAATATCCACCCTGGAAATCCAGTGTGCTATGAATATTTCCAAACTTAAAAGGTTTAAATATTTCAGGAAATAATATATGGCAAAGTCGTTATAGAGAACCATTAGATCTGAGACAGTTGTTATCCTATTTATGATGCACAACAATCCTAAAAATCTACACATATCTCCCCAGAAATTAATGATAATTAATTTATGCAAGACTGAAGGTCCTTTTTAGAATCTATATATTCTAGGGTGTTACACTATGTACCTGGGTTATTGTTTACCAATGTTACCAGGAAACATGGAAAAACTCTAACCCAGGGACACATCATCACACCCCAGCAGTACTAAATCTAGAAATGTAAATCACATTTTTCCTTGTCAGCATTATGTCAATTTCAAATCTGAGTACTCTGCTTCTATGGACGGTGGTTAAATATGTTAACTAGGTAAGAATTTATTAGCTCCTCTAGGGCTGTTTCATAAGTACTTAAAACTGCCTACACATAATACTGTTACTTTGTAACATACTGTACATCAATTGAAGTGTAGTGTCTTTACTGCATTTATTTAACATCCTACTTTGAGTTTGTTGAATGTACATACCTTATTATGCAAATAGTGAAATCTGACTCAATGTGATGCACTGTTTAGTATAAATCCACATTTTCATTTGTCTTGGTTTTAGTATGCAAGAAACAAAGTTTGCAAACGGTAAAGAACGCCATGTAGGTGCATGGTGAAAGAAAAATCAAAGTACATAGTTACTATACTGTATAATTATTTCAACCCAAACTATGTATTCATGACTTGCAAGACATAAATCTGAATGACTAACGCATGGGCATAAAATTTTCCAAATTATGCTCTGGTTCTAGCATTGATAACACTTGGCCATGAAATGCTTAATCATAGACAATTGGTACACAACTATATGATCAACAAACTAGATTCTGAGCTCCATCTTGACGCCACTGCTATGTAGATTTGTCACAAATGTCATTAAGCATACGCAAGAAAATTCTTGGACTTTCACTACAATACACGCTTCAGCACAGTTTCAGTTAACTGAAATTTACACATCCATATGCAAGAGTTTTTATTAAATTTACTGTTGTAAGCAACAAGTGTCTTTTTCTTGCAAGGGGACACTATTCCTTTCCACTGAAACTGTGATTGTACTTGACCTGAGCAAGACGCCACAAATCTCAAGGCCACTGTCGAATATACTTATTTGAGTGCATGTAGAATATCACTACAGGTACAGATGATGGGCATTCCTTAACCAAACTACGAATCCCCTCGGATACACACAGTTGTTGACAAAATTATAAAAATAATCCAGGTATTTCATCATATGGTCTTTATTGCCACATGCACCCTGCGTGATTGTAACAAAGGGACTGGTTGTGGGCTACACATGTTCTGGATTATTAACTACATCTCTGAATTGGCAATATTAAAACCGCATGTAGAAGTAAAGACTTGCACTCAATCCAGAATGTATTTCCATTACACTGTAATGACATACCTGTGTGGGTCCGAAGATGGGCTTGTAGAGACTTTTCTCTGGGAAATACTCTGTTACAGAAACGACATTTAATAGCACTAGGGGACGTGGAACCTTCCACCATTAAATTGGTAATTGCATCAGCTCTAGGTCTGCCCCTTTTACTTTCATGACGTATGGCAAATTCTGGTGAGCCACAACCACTGGTAATACTGTGTTCCGTTTTCTGAGTCTCTTCTACCCATTTCCAGGAAGATAACGTGGTACCATTTGTTGTTGGGGTTCTGTGCAACCGAGCCACGATTTCTTCACTCGATTTAAAACGTTTCGGAGTCTTCACTTCCATATTTCACCTTATATTTCAGACCTACCCCACACTTATTTACAGCACACTTCCCAACACTTAACCAATCTTGTTACCGCCAATACATGTTTACAAATTTTCGCGCGTTTGCAGCAATAATTTTATTGGAGGAGCAATTACTGGAGGAGGTACACCGGAATGGCCGTCATGCTGCTTACATTCTGTAACTTGAATTAATTTAGAGTTTCATAAGAACAGTAGCATCTCATTATATGTATAAAATAAGCATGTTATCGAGATGCCCTTGTTTTATGAGAATACTGTAACTATTTTAAATGTTACGTCCGCCGGCTCAGTTTCCCGCCAATAATTATATAAATTGTAGTGCATGAGGTGTTTGATAATTGTTAAAATTGTACACAAATATTCAATAAATATCATAGTATTGAAATAGATTTATAGGGTAGTGTATGCCAAATTGAGGTTACTTTAAATTTGTTTAAATTTACGTGATACTATTTTTGAACAAATTCAACTTACATACCGAATATTGCATGAGGCGCCAATCGGTTTGTTTTCGCTGTAAACCTCGTGGGATAACCATAGTCAACTATCGCCATATTGAAATTGAATGTCGGGTGCAGTGAGGGGCTCTTAGTAGCCAGTGACTTTATCTGTTGACATCCTCACAAATAAGAGGATTCAGAAAACATGGAAAATTCGTATGGAATTGGTGTTACAAATCGGTACGCTTTATTCCTTAATGATGCAGAGGATCCTTTGGAAGTTCTGAAAGTCCAGGAGCAAGAAAAGGAAGCAAAGAAGAAAACGAAGCTTTCTGAAAAGGAAAATAAAGGGAAGACTGAAACGAAGGGAAAGCCTGCCCAAGTAGCTCGAAAGGGGATCAAGGAAACTCAGAATGTGAAGACTTTGGAATCTGGAAAGACGAAGGAAGGTACTGTGTTTTGATGCGATACAAATACGTCCGTAAATAGAATGATTACTGGTAGCGAATACGCTTATCCCCAAAACCTGACTTAGTTGTGCCGGAGAACAATTGATGAATTACATTATTAGGTTTTCTATGCCAAATATGTAGGCGTAAGATAAGGGTTTTATTTTTTTTGTGTAATTCAATACTACATGTGTGTGTACATTACACTCCACATGGCTGCCAATATACTGTGAGACCCTATTGTGATTTAGTTACTCGTAATGTGCCAATAGATGCGAACGTTTTTGCTCCATTAAGAACCATAGTAGAACTGCAAGACTTAATTTGAAAATGGAGGTACATGATGTAAATAAAATGGTAATATAAGAAATGATAAGGTAACATGGCATCTGTTGTGGTGTTGACATTAGTTTGGGTTGCTTAGAACTCAGTGTAGGATAAAAAAATAAAAGTCTGGTATGTTCTGAGCACATATTTATGCAAACAGCAGCACAGTAAGATTCAAATCTGAGATGTTGCAGGTTGATATATGATAACATTCCGAAGTGCTTTAGTCTGCCAGCATTACTTCCTAGAGAACCGCAGGTTATGCACATCAGTAGAATAGGCTGAGGTACATAAAGCGTTGTAAACTAGGCTATACAGGAAAAGCAGTAAAATGGAGAAAAAAGCACGAGAAAAAATAAATGTTTCATCCAATCTTGCTGGATGGAGAAAGAATCATTGGGGACATCATGAATGCACATATTAAGTGGATAATAAATTGAACTTCCATAAGGGATGTTCTTTGCAACCAATAGGTTTATTGTCCTGACATCCTTTGGCAGTGTATTTTGATACTGAAGTAGTTAATGTTTATGGCAGGATGAAATCGTATAGTACTGTTTTGTGTAAGAGATGTCATCTGATCAGTAGAACATGTTCTTGAAAAGTGGCAAGCAGGGAATAAAGACTTATGTATATGCATCAGAGATAACAGGCAATGTGTAGGTATTCAATAGCATTTTCTTTCTTGGCATTCCGTTTTGTCCGTCGATTTTCTGCTGTTGAAATTGTGTTGAATTTCTACCAAATTGTAAGTTGTATAAACTCTTTTTAACCTTTTGTGGCCAGAATTAAATGCCCAGTGTACTCTCGAAAAAGATGTGGTATTTAAATGGCAGCCCATTTCTTTGTATGTTCTTGGCTTTTGATACAAGTGGACATTTGGTTTTCTTTACATCACTCTATGTGTTAAATGTAGTTACTTTCAGTGCCAAACCTGCTGCCAGTTGTCTCTAGTCCATGTTTAAATTTGACATGTTTGTGGTTGTATGAGTTCTTGTAGTTTGTATTGTCTCTGTTTTGCTTGGGCCATGTGTAAGATGCATTATTTCTTTAGTGCATCTGGACCATTAACTTTTTGGTTTGCTTGAACATGCATGTAACTGATTGTAACTAGTTCACTTTGTGTTAAGTATGCAATGCCAAATTTGAATGGAACTACTATAATCAAGTTATTTAAAACCCAGATTTGATGAAAACTTTGTGCATATAATTAAAAGCATGCAAAATGCATTGCACTTAAAAGAACTGTGGATTTTGGATGTCATCTGCTAGTTGTTCACTGGTGGAAAACCTACTGTAGTTGTCATATGGTCCTAATTGGGGTGAGGTGACAAGGCCATGCTCTTTATCTGTTATTGCTGTTATTGTGTAAATGACCTGCTCCTGATCTTCTGCTGGGAAGTTCGTTAAAGACTGAAAAGATAACATACCTGATTATAATTGCAAAAAATTTTAGTGTTAATGTACTGTAGGGAATTGACTTGTAACCCTTGAAATATGTAACCGAAACCATTTTTCATTCGCAAGCACTAATAAAGATTGTCACCATAATGAAACTTCAAAAGCTAACTAGTTGACTGCATTTTGTATGTTGTCTGTATTGGCTGTTAACTAAATGTGAGTTCCAGTATTGATAATGTGACTTAATTTCCTGTACATTGGTGCATTGTGAGCCTTTGTGCAATGTTGTATAAATTGTATAAGATGTGAGTAGAAAGGAAGGCATAAAGGTGTGTTGGTGAGCGAGTGAGTTAGTATGAACAACAATAACAGTAATAATAGTTCTACCATGTGGGTGCATATGCTATCAGCATAGGGGAAGAGAAAACCAAGCCTCTAGTTCTAGGCGTTTCAACCCCAAGATTCTTCGGAGTATTAGAACCTGAATGATAAAAGAGTGCTGTGCACTTTTCATATTGTGGAGAGATTTGGTCACAAAGGAAAAATATTTGTGATCTGACATCTTATATTTGTTTATCCATTTGTTACTGCGTAATAGAAGGTGGCAGTGCGTACACCTGTGGCAACGGATTTTGGCACCAAGTTGGTTTAGTGATAATGCTGTGCTATATGTCTCCCTGTTTTTCTCCAAGAAGTGAATGCTTTGGACATTTTTAGTTGAAGATGTATGAAATGGTTGAAGTGTATTCAGTGAGCATGGGTTTACATTTTGAGAGTGGTGTGTCCATTGTGTAATACTGAATGTGGTTACATTGATTTGTTACACTCGCGCTCGTGGTACGTGCTTAAGAAATATTCGGAGTGGTGAAATTTTTGTAAATGGGTTCATACATTACATTGTGCTCTATATGGTGGTAGGCGAAGCTGCTGTTCAAATCTGCTTTGAATAGAGGTCAACTTGTTTTAGTGTAATGCGTCACTGTTGGTGTTAGGTTTTTACTCACCATGTGTAAAGATGAGGCCAGAACTCCCAGAGAATGGCACCAACAAGCACTGAAACACATCAGTGTATTAGTTAATCAGTGTAACTTTTTCAGTGGGAAGTGGTGCATTAAACATTGGTTTGATGAAGATAGATAAATGATGGAAATGGTTTGTGGTGTGCTGTTGGCAGTGTGTTCCTGACATAGGTGTTTGTCAGTGTGAGTGGATGTGTGTGATGTCACTTTATGTGTCTGTTATTTAATATGACTCATGAGTAGTTTGATCAGTTATCATTCTTATGTCTGGTCAGAAACAAATTATGCAAGACAGTGTCAGACTTTGCAATAATGACTTCAAGTTGAACCTCAGAGTGTAGTTGTGCTAGTATGAAGTGTTACGTAGAGAATGCATTTGTGGCCCTGGCTGTAGTGTCTGATAATTGTTTCTCAAAAGGTTGTACAGAGAATGTTAAATAAATGTGATAAAAATATTACAGATGTGAAGAATTATCCAAAAGTTCAGAACTTGTCATTAGGCCAAGAACAAGAAGTACAGCCACTTGGGTGCTGTATTGATGGTTGTACTCTGAGTCAGGTGTGTTCTGTGGCCAGAGCCTACAGTGTTGCTTCTCAGCACTGTTGTGCATGCTCAGCTTGATCCATGATTTTGTAAGAGGTTATTTGAAGGAGCAACACATTTTCATTAAGTTCTGCTTCAGACTCAGGGGGGAAAACTGCTTTGGAAATTAAGGATATAAAGCGTGGCCTTACTTTTGTGATGTGGAAACCAAATATCAGTCTTCAGTGGAAAAGCCTATCCCCTCCACTTCCAAAGAAAGCAAAGAAGTCAGTTCATACATTAAGAGCATGTTGATATTTTTGACTGAGGCCTTTGTTCGTATGGAATTTGTTCCTCCTGAGCAACCAGTAAATGAAGTGTGATTTTATATTTTCATAGATGAGAGACTGGAGTGGGTTGGACATGGGAAGGATAGTGTACAGGATGAACAAAAATATATGTGACTCCTGCAATGGGTGACAGTACAGAAGAAAACTGTTGTATAAAATTGGCTTTCTGAAGATGGCATCAGTGTTACATTCTCTGAAGATTAAGGAATGTGCTTGAAATGTCCATCTTGAGTTTCCTTGCAGGATGTTGCATGTCTGCACAATCATTGTTTTAATTGCTGGAAAATTCCCGGCATTGTATGAATCACATCAAATATGTGTTGTAACCATTGTTGCAGATCCTGGGTGTTGATTGTTCTGCAATATAAACAGTAGTTTCTAGGTGTACATAGAACTAAAGGTTTAAAGCATCAGTGTTCTTGGCTGTATATGGCCCTTTCTGTATTACAATGCTAGTAGGTAGTGTGACATGGACTGTGTTAAAGTTGTAAGATTGTGGTTTTTGTGAATGTGGTTATGAACCTGAAGGTTTCATAAAAGCAACAACATTATGGACCAGCTGAATATGCATTTTTCAGGGGCTGCAGCATAAAGTAATGTTGGTATTAATTTTAATCATGTTGTGTTAAATTTACACCTTATGCTCACATTGATAGAAGTTAGTGAGAATCTGTAGTGTTGTCGGAATGCTCACTGTGTACCACCTTCCTTTTGTAGACGTGCACAGTGCTAAAACTTTACTTTTTTCTTGTGCGGATTCCCATCTGAAGGAATTTTGAAGCATGTTTGCAGAATTCCAAACGTGCGTATTAGCTTTGTTATTCCTGTCCCCGTGTCCATCCACTCATACTAACTCGCCTCCCACGCCATGGATTTTCATGATTTTTATATTTGGAACTCATTAAATCTGTTGAAAGTTCAAGTTTGCCTAACACGAAAAGTATTAGGCATTTTACGTGGAGGCCAATATGTTCTATGTTAACAGCATACATAGCTCAACCATACCAAACAGAACTGATTGTTGTGTTCCTATGGTAACACTTTTAATACAGTATATTTTAGACAGTAACACATACTTGAACAGTACAGAACACAATGTGTGCCCATGGCACCACTTTAATGTTTGTTTCTCATTTTGCTTCAAGGAAAATGGCTTGACAAATATGAGAGCAATGACCAAACGCCCCACAGTGTTATTGTACAAATACATTTTCCTTATTGTTTAAAATCTAGTTTCATGTTCAGGAATGTTTGATAGTGTGCTGTGTCTTATGAAGGGAGAAGTGTACTGGAAAGAAGAGGACATGTGAGTTAGTGTGTTACATGTTTGTATTATTGTGAAAAGCCCAGCTGTCTGCATGTATCAGCTTGGCTCCCACCGGACAGATTTTAGTTAAATATATTGGAGACTGGTGAAACCTGTTTTGAAAATATAAGTTTTATGACAGTTGGACAAAAGTACTGGGCACTGGGTAGGTGTAGTTGCCACAAACTTAAATTCCCCATAAAATCACTTTTGGAGTGAAATAATAGTATCATACTTACTGCTATTGCCAAGGAGGTTCAAATATGGAATGTTTTTAGCTCAACAGTGAAACTACAAACAACACATTTGTTTACATGATGGTGCATTCAATGTTTATGTTGTTACAGTGACATGTAGAACTACAGTACAAAGGAAGTAGTTGGATTTCCTTGCAACATTATTTTGCCAAACAGTGATACTAAGAACTTATTGTTACCAGCAGCATAAGTTTGAGTGATATGGTGTTAGACTGTTAGGATAGCCAACTGAGTATACAGATTGTGTGAACATGCCATAATATATGTTGTATGTGTTTTTTCTATATTGTGGTGCAATTTTTGACATATTTTCCCCCTTCTTGCATTTGGGTCACTAAGTATTAGTCACTCAGGTGGTAGGGCTAACAAAAATTGAAATGAATAACTGCAGGTGAGTTGAACTGAATCACTTTAAACTGCAGAGTGTAATGTATTCATGTCACAACATTCTTGTTTTTGATGGTGGGAATTCAGAATTTTTCTTGCTTCTTGATCTTCCATGAAGTTGGAATGTTAATTACGGTTAAACAGTCAAGGACTTTGTATATGAGTTCTTTTAATGCTTGTGGTGGTGTGCTTGTGCATTGAATTTTTTTCTGTAATTAATTGAAAATTGAGGTAAGGTATGGTCTTATTCTGAACATGGTATTTCCAGACAGCAACAAGAAAACCATTCAGCGATCAACTGACCGTCCTGAGCGCAATGTGAAATTTGCTGGCGAGTCTCGTGAGGAAAGGAATAACAGGCGCAATCGTGAGGACAGACCACCTACTGCAGCTGCGGACTTCAATAGGTTTGTTTGTACAGGTGTCCCCCTGCCTTATATGAATTCATTGTAGTATGATTTCATATTAGTTTCTTACTTAAATTGTTCTATTGTTGGCAAAAAATTATGTTACTGGTCTGAAACAAAAGTATAGGAGTTGTAAACGTCAAAAGTGAATGTTAGAAATTGCTTATTAAATATTTTTCAGTGAAAGTTTTAAGGCTGTGAGACCAAGAGAGTAATTAAAATGAGCAAAACTTTAGAATTATGCAACAAATGTTGGGAAAGCGTGCATTGTGTAAGTCAGGGGGATACCTGTATCATACCACTTAGAAATTTTTGATCCAGTGTTAGGTTTAAAATTACATGGTTTCCTGTTTTGAAAACATTCATAGATGCGTATGGGAAGACTTTTTTTCTACAGGACAAATCTCTGTGTTTATTATATTTCAAGAATAACAGAACAAGAACAGAAGAAAATGTCCACTCACCAAGTGTCAGTTCAACTACATCAAGAATGTGTAAATGTACAGCAGAAAATGCTAGTCAAGGGAGCCCTTGTTTTATTCCTTTTTGACACCATTGCCATTTTACTCCACCTTCTGATTTGTGCCTTTGCTTTTTTGGTTTAACACTTGTTGCTGGTTGTGCACTGCAGCACTGCCGAGAGGGCATTTGAACAAGGTTTAGAGGTGGTGTGCTGAATGTAAACTGTATCATTTACTGTGCGTTTACTGTTCAGATTGATAATCTGTGGTGCATTTATTTGTCTTTCTTCAGGTATCTGTTTTGTTATTGAATTCATGAGAAGTGTAAATTTAAATCTCTCAATGCAACCTCAGTAAAATAATAGCAGAAGGCTGTAATTCATTGTTGAAGAGAAACGAGGTGTAATAAATGTGCTTGGAAAAAGAGTGAGCTCATTTTTAATAGCTACTGTGCTGTTGCCAAGACCACTGTACATAAAATTCATGATAATGCTGAAAAAAATGTAAGGAAATGCTAAATCAGGATCTCCCTTTGTACAGCTAAAACATAGCTGCCATCACCATCATCTACCTCATTGTCATCTGACATAAGATCACCTGCTGCACCAGCTTCTTTAAGCCATCTCATCCAGCAGTGTACATGAGTTGTTTACATTTCCTTTCCAGTTTACATAGGCTAAAAATGAATATTGTTTACTTATATATTACTGTTAGTAGTAGTAGTAGT
>JGI24700J35501_10930506_pt1 | contig 14828 bp, 14 predicted proteins | sample TergutTh196P1_FD_35501 | JGI IMG/M metagenome (IMG submission 35501)
TCTCTCCAAGAAACAATGGTGAAAGACAGAGACAAGATATCTCAGCTTAACCAAGAGTTGGCACAACTGAAATCAGTAGCATCTGTAAGTTTTTTTTTGTAGTTTCTTGCAGTCTCTTCTCTGGTAATTTGTATGAAATGCCATAATTTCTGTGGTTTTTCTGCCTGTATGACTGCTGAGAATATCCATTATTAGTGACGAGAGAAAGTGAAAAGGTAAAGTTGACCGTATACGTGCCATGATGGCATGTACGGGGAGTTGAAGGATAGCTACACTAATTCTTAACCTGGGCAGTAGACAGAGGTGAGCGGTCATGTTCAAGCCGTGACCGCTTGACTGTCAGGAAACAGCCCCCAATACCTTTTGAATAGGAGGATGGGTTAGCCCGAGAGCCAGTCTGGATGTTTGGAAAATCAGATAAATCTCTTTGCCCTGCTGGGATTTGAGCTTTGGATCATCCAGCTTGAAGCCTAATTTCTGTACTGACTGCAGTCGCATCCCCTCCTTTATTGGTGATACAGAATGAATAAAAGTGCATTAAGTTAAGTGTGAAGTAGGCATTCTTTTTCATGATAAAAGTTTCTTGGCAGAAATATGTGTCTTTGCAAGAGGATTACTACCAGCTGAAGGAACAATGCATGGAACATGAACAGACTTTGGAAGAACTTGGTAATCAGCTGAGCATATCAAAGCTTCAAGTTGCAGACCTCCAGGAGGAAGCAACAAGGACTATTACAAAGGGGGATGGACAGTGGGCATCAGACAAGGAGGTGACTCACTGTAAAGGCTGTAACAAGGAGTTTAACATCACACGAAGACGGGTAAGCAATTTGAACAATGTAAGGAGTTTGTGATACATTGTGGTGAAACTTATTACTACACATGTAATAAAAATTGCTTGGGAGGTCAAGACTCAACTACAGGCTGTAGCGCCATCAAATGGGCGAATAAAAATTGCTACTGTGATGGGGGCTGATCCCAGTGGTTGTGCAGTCTAAGGCTTGAGTCTGCCTGCGTTCGCTTGCTGTAACTGGGGGTTCGAATCCCGCCAGGGCATGGATGTGTGTCTGTAATGAGTGTTGTCTGTTGTCAGGTAGAGGTATCTGCGTCAGGATGATCACTTGTCTGGAGGAGTGTGGTGTGTTTGACTGTAATCATGAAGCCTCAATAATGAGGAGGCCCTGGCCCATTAAGGGCTGTTGTACCATGAAAAATAAAACTATGATGGGGATTTTAGCTGGAAAACTATGTCAGGGCATATATGATTTGTAGAATAATACATCATATTTGCCACTTTTTCAGTATGGAAGGATTATACCGAAATTTTTGATAGTGAGGCATGATGTAAAAATTGTCGTCAGAGAAGAGGAATGACAATTTTGTTCCAGGCACATACAGGGTCAGTAAAGTAATGGGACTGATGCATATTTGGTGCCATATAGGGAACAGAGATGTATTACTCAAAATGAGACTCTAATGATCCCATTTGTTGGTATCTTCATCACTGACTTGTGGGGAACAAGTCAGTGAACTACAGTTCACGTAGCAGTAAATGGGCACTTAATTGTGTCTGTTTATTACTTGACAACTTTCTATATACGTTATTTTTATGTTTGTACTCTATGATTTGCTGTCTGAAGGGTAGCCTGAAAATGGAGGCCACAGGTTCCTCTGAAACCTTGTTGCCTGGATGGGAAACTAAGTGGTATTATTCCAGGAGACTAAAAGTTTGGTGTGACTCAGGGTGTTTCTCTTTGTTGGAGTGGATTTTTTTCAGTGAATTTAAAAAGAGAAAAAGAAAAAGATCATATAATGGTGCAATTTTTGTTTGTGTATTTGCTTATTAATGTTTAATATCAGTATAAATCATTGCTTGATATTTGATGGACTTATTGAACCATTGACAACTGTCGCAGTCCTATGGTTACTGAGTAGTCTGGTTCTGAACTTGATTTAGTCGTACATATAGCTGACCATCCAGTGGGTATGATGGGTAAGTTGGTAAGGTTGTTTCATATATGTAATAAATGTGTATAATGCTAAATAGGAAGAGGGTGGAACTAGTATGGGCTGCCATATACAGTTGTTGGCAGTCTGTCTGTTATTTCTCTTGCTCATATGCCACTTTGGTTTTGCTGTGGACCTTTTACACTCTTCCTCCATCGTCCATTCTCCAAGAGGTGAAATTGTCTGCTGTCACTCTTCAATACCATGCAGTATATGAGATGTCTGCTAGTATGTTATTGTTATAATTCACTGGATAAAAATAAATGTGATGCTCTGTGAATAATGTGGACCAATACAAAAATACACATGAGAGTAGAATGAATGGAAAGATTCAAATTTTGATATTATTCATATAGATATATTAGAATGGGTACTTGTTTTTTACTCAGTGTGTTTATACATTAGTGAAAATGATAATGTTTGACCTTTTAACTGGAATTTTTCTTGGCATTCTTGTACATAAGTAAGGTAAATTTCTATTGTGGTATTGTGTTACAAGTCCTGTTATTCCATGAGCTTGTATCTACATTTAACATGTATTAGATTTATCCTACTTCCAGAGATTTTGGTCATCACGTTTGGATAGATATCTCTGTAGATTTTCCCTTCACCTGTATAGTTGTGTGAACATGAATACATCTAACTTCTGACTACAGGAGATTACAAGACTATCAGAAATGCAGAGCTGAATCATAAATGAATGTTCTGCTTCACTAAGTAATTCCTGTCTCTAAATTTACTTTTAGAAGAAGAACCAAATACACTGAAGTTACAGTAGAACAGGCTGTATATTACTTGCACTCTTAATTAAAATCTGAATTCATAATGAAACAAGTGTTTCAAAATTGTTCAGTTTGGTGGTAGTAATCTCTGTTTCTTGCAGCATCATTGTCGTAACTGTGGAGTAATATTCTGTGGCGCATGTTCGGATAACACGATGTCATTGCCATCATCTGCTAAACCAGTTCGAGTGTGTGACGAATGCCATGTGTACCTTGTTGGACGATACTCAGTGATGCAGTGAACTGGAGCACAATCTTACCTTGGATTAATGACTGCTTCGATTTTCATTGCAGCTTATTGTTGTTGCGAATACCAAAAAGAAAGTTTCTGATTAGAACAGCACTTCACAAGAGTTTGATATATGCTTCCATTAAGGGGAATATTTTAATCTTCACTCCAGTCTTGGTACAATTTCATTTAAACATGTAAAGAAAAAGAGTATATGCACTTCTGGAGTATGTGACTTGTTCCAACAAGTAGCTTTGCCGGTATACTGTATACAGAAGTAAGTTACATGTTGGTGTGTTATGGGGTACATAGCTTTAAACAGAGTATTGAATTGAGTAATTAGCTTCTAGTTTTAGAAACACACAATGGACATTACAGAACGTACTCACTTGCTGCCTGTATGTTGAGCATTATTAATTGGGTAGCCTAAGAAATGACATATGTTCTTATGTAGTTTATAATCTACAAATTGTAAGATTCATGGAAGCATATACCAGTTACTGCAAAATGTACCAATGTTTAACATTGATGTCTTGTACACTGTGCCATTTTGATACAGACATTTTAAGACAGATGAAGTGCAAATATAATTCTGCAGTTAAACTCTTTTTGTAAGCTCCATCTGCTACCATACAGTACTGATATTAAATTTTGTGTATGGTACAGCGCTTCTTGGTGTTCTTCCACAATCTGCATTTGTTGTTATACAGTAATGGTCAAAGGAATGAGAATTATTTGTTAACAAACTTTTGTTGAGCATGTTAAGCTATTATTTGAGACTACATAAATTGACATGAATATGAACAACATTTTATTATACATTGTAAGTTACATTATTAATGCAATCCTTCCTACATGGAATGTAAGAAGGATCAAATTGTATCTGTGGTTTCAGCATAATTTGATTAAACCTGTAGAAGTGGAAAAAAATAAGGAAATGGTCTATTATACTTAGGATTACTTGCATCTTGGAAGTTGTCTGTTGTGCAGTATTCCAAATGTATGAGTAGTACACTGTTTTGTGATATGAAACTGTTTTTGCCCTGAGGTGAAAAGGTGGGGAGGTACTTGCTGAGTTGTGTCTGATAGGTATTGGTGTTATTATTTACTGAACTCATCTTCTACATGAGAATGGAAACAAATTCAGATTCAAAAGTGTGTTCTGTTGGGATAGTGGATGATACACAAGTTCAGAAACCAAGTAATTCTGAGAGAGATAACTTGATAAAGACATGTGAACATACAGGATTTAACCCCCTACTTTGGAGTAGTCTGCATGAAAACAGGTTAAAATATGAATTTGTTAGTCTATTTGGATAGAACAGTGCTGCAAGTACTGTATGTACATGAATAAAACACGAGAGTTTTCCTAATTCATCATCAGAAAAAATGGGGAATGCATTATAATACCACACACAGACATGTTCTGTGTTGGTATTTTCCTGAAAGCTGAAGGTTCAAAGAGGGTATCACCTTATATACGGGGCCGTCATATATTGGTATTTGTACTGATGGTAGCAACATTGTATAAAATCTTCCTAATATGAAATTTAAGAGACCAATATGTCGGCCAATTCCTTTGAGTTTTGTTGGGGTCATTGATAAGTTAACAAAGATTGACTTGCAACTAATGTTTTCATCTTCTGTTCCTTCCATTTTAGTGTCTATAATCATACCACTGTCATCATTGTATGTCATCCTAATTACAGCAGCTATGGCAAAGAACCCTTTCCTTTGTTTGCCAAACTGAACATGACATTTTATTACAGTGAGCCAAAGGTGAGGTGTGGAGATTATTGAAAGTAGGAATATGTTGACATAATTCTGAATGACTTGTGAAGTTAATAGTTGAAGTTTATATTCTGAGCAAAGCAATGGGAATTTTTTTATCATTAATTTGTATGAATAAAAGGATGCCTCCTATAGCAGAATGTCTTTTCATGCAATGCATTACTCTGTAGTAAAGCAGCCAACTGTACATTGTTAAACCAACATATTCATCAGGCTTACTGGAAGTTTATAAATACCGTTATATTTCACCTTTACAAGTACCATGCTTCTTAATTTTGTGCAATTGGTATGGGATTTGTGTGTGACAAATGCTGTTTTGGAGGAAGGTCATGTGGAAATGCATGCACATCATTTCAGAGAAGTAAAACTGTTTGCTTTGTCTTTCATGATGATGCCAGCACAAAAGTACATTCTGAAGCCAAACTCATCTTGTACGTGTAATAGGCAAATCATTTTTATACTGCGCAAGACATTACAGAATGAGACAGTAACAGTGCTGTCCATTTGAATTTTTCAGATGTAGTATTTCTTCATTCACAGTGCTTAAAATGTTACAGGTGATGATAGTAACAGTCAAAAGAACATAATTTATTGACTGAAGATAAACCTGTTAAACATGTGATTTGAGGTTTTCACACTGTTGTCAAAAAATATTTAAGTCTCCTGTAATATGACATCAATTTAATTGTTTGATTAATTACTGGTGTCTTGGATGAGCTTGTTGCCTACTTCGAGTAGCCTGAGGATAAAGGCAACAAGCTTCTCTGAAATGTTAGTAATTAATTACTAATTACAACAGTGTCATATCCCAGAATACCTTATTGTTCACCTGGTAGCATGTATCACATGAAGAAATGTGGTGGAAGATAAAACAGTATGTTTTAAAAGTTGTTTGATGACCTAATGTACAGCCAAATTGAACATAAACTCTAAGAATAATACTGTACAATGTCAATAAGAAAATATGAAGTCTGTGTCTAAAGTTATAAAATTTGTGTTGCACGGCCTTAAGTTGACTCTTTTTTTCCCCCTTCTTTTCGTTTGTGAACTTTTATTTCATTCAGGCATTCTGTACTGATGTTTTTATGTAGGAGCCACAAATATGCAGTAGGTTGCTGGCCTAATGGTGACAGGATTTAAACAACCCAGCTTGCTTCTTATACCAACAGTTTATTTCTGCTCTAAGATCACTCTTTATAAGGCTGTATTACAAACTACCAGAACAATTTGTATATTCTGTATGTATGAAATTTTGAACTTAGTGTGTAAGAAGTTCCTACACTGTGATTAATGCTAATGAGGAATGAATAGTGAACAAACCTATTGTAATTTAATGTGGAATTGTTTCTTTCATATCTTTATACTGAACCCTTTGTTCATCCTGTCTTATTTTGCTTTAACACATCTGTTGAAACAACGGAATTTGGTTACAGTTTTATCCTTCAGATGGTATAGTTTCAAACATAAGAGTTGTCACAAGTGTAAATGCATGAAAACTGTTTAACACTGTGGGACCTGTGTAATATGTGCCAATTATAAAGTGGCTTCTGTTTTTTCATGTTTGTGAGGCATGTACAGCAGCTGAAACCACACACCACTCCACACCACACACCACACACCACTCCACACCATACCACACCACACACCACACCACACAGCTTCACACACCACACCACACCACAACACACTGCACCACACCGCACCACACCACACCGCATCACACACCATACCACACCGCATCACACACCACACCACACTGCATCACACAAAACACCACACCACACCTGTAAAGCCAAGTGCGTGGATATATAGTATGGGTGATATTTCAGTACACCTTAAAGATTGAATGCCAGGTGGTGAATCCATCAAAACTGGATGAACAGGATGAGGTACCCCAGCTTCTGGGCTTAAATTACATAATGACAGTGTATACCATTACTATAAAATGCTGCAAAAACTGTGTACCAAGATCAAGAACATAGGTCCATATTAACTCACTGAAGCACTATCATTCCATGCAGTTGGAGGTGCCAAGAATTACCGCCATGCAGTTGTCACACATTTGGACCGTCAAAGAAAGCCCTCAAATGTTCACGCTGGCTGACATTGTGTGGGAGGGTGCAGTACAGTGTTGTAGGTAGCAGCCACAGGAATTTTTCACAGATGGAATACACTGACTTATGCAGGTGTGGGACTCCTGTCTAAAATGGCTGGGTTGGTTTTTTTCTGTCTGTTGCAATACCTACCCTCATGAGCATCCTGGAATGGGTTTCAGTTATGTATGCATTATATACACATACAGATGTTTGTATTTGTTGAAGTCTTGGCTTTAACAATACAGGGCAATTATAAGAGTAGCTGGTGTGATGTTGACTCAAGAGTGACCAGGCTGCGGGCCAGATGACCGAGTAACTGTGGTTACATTCCCACCAGCAACTGTTTTTCTATTCCTCCACAGCATCCATACTGGGCCTGAGGCCCACCTAATGTCCTATTCAGTGAGCATTTGGGGCTGTTTCACTGGGGTAAAGCTGCCAGCCCAAGAAGTGTAAAACTAAGCTCCATCCACTGGCAAGTATAAAAATTGGTTCTAGATTACGTCTTAATGGCATGCAGAGGAGCAACTGTACTTTTATACTGTTGCATCATTAGCATATTGCATTGGAAGTTGAAAATACTACAGGCTGCAGAAGATAGAAATATGATTCATGTTGCAGGTGATTTGTGTAATGGTAGGTAACTAAATATTTTAGCAGGGCCATGGCATATTTTGGAAACTGAATATGACATTCCACTTCTGGGAAGAGCAAGATTTTTTATTTTCCTCACATGTTCAGACCAGCTATGGGTCCCACTGAACTTCCTCATCGATTGCTGTGGAGGTAAAGCAGTTATGGTGTGAAGCTGACTACTCACCTGAATCCAGTGTTGAGGTTAAGACCAAGTGGAGCTATACATGTCTTTCGCTTGGATGTCTTCGTGGGAGGCGGAGGGACAACCACACTTTGGTGTGTTATTTGTGAGTTTCACATATCTGTTCTCTTTATTTACTTGGCAGAGATCTTAACACATATACATTTGTGTGTGTATGTGTGTATTTTTTTTTTTTTGAGAAATTCTGCAATTTGCATGATGGTTTCAGAGTGATCATAAGAATGCTTATGTGTTTACTTACTTATTTATTTTTGAGGCATTTTTTTCATAATGGCTTTATATGTGGTTAGAAAATGAGTAATTTCTGTCTTTTTACTTTTGGGGAAATTATGGCACCGAAATTTTGGATGCAGTTTTGAAAATACCTGATGCATTGATATTTATAGTAGTGTACAAGATCTTGAGTGTGCATGATGTTGGTTGCTGGTTTTGGGCTTTTGCCCTTTATGCATCTGCATGGGGTTCTGCCAGTCTGTAGGCTTTGAAAAGGCTGGTTGTATTGGCAGTTCAGTACTACGCCTAGGGATGTCCACCAAAAATTTAATTTTGCATTGGGCCCAAGGGTTTCATGAATTTGTGTGTGATGTGGAGAGGCTAGACTTAACATATTGCAGGGAATGTGGAATAAAAATGATAGATGATGGCGAGAAAAACCAAGCTCTTGTGAACACGAAAATGGCCCCTTTTGTCTGATACAAGGAAGTGTGTTGCTTGACCATTGGAATGGCTGTCACAAATCAAGCTTTTGATATGTTGGGTTTTTTATGTAGGTGTGTGGTTACGGTTGTTGGTATCTGTGACCACAGCCTGCATGGTTAGATGACTGAATTTATTTATGTTTGAGTCATGTGCAGTTAAAAGTAACAAAGTCAAATGTCTAGTGATTGTTTGATGTAGCTCTGATACTGTACACTTAATAGTCAAGGTACGCATTTCATATCTTGTCCAGTTTACTGCCTAAATTGGCAGAAGCATTTTTGTTCCTTTCCTGAGTTCAGCTGAATGTCTGGTTTGTAGCACCTTGAAGTAGGTAACTTTTCGCCTGCTTCCACGTCTTGGCCATGTGGCGTTTATTTATCATCTTCCCGCTCATTTATGCTTACATAGCCATTTTAGTTGAAGTAAAGGTAAAGGTGAAGTTCACCCTACAACAGGCCACGAAGACCCAGAGGGGGAGAAAAGGTATAGCTCTACTCTTTCCTTAACCTCGGCGCTAGATGAGGGTGGGTGGTCAATGGGTACCGGGAAAGACCCGGTACCCACACATAGAAGGCTGGGTGGGCCCCACTGCCGGTCTGGACGGGTGCGGAAAATCTCGCCCTCTACCGGGATTCGATACCCGGACCGTACAGCCCGTGGCTAGTCGCTATACCGACTGAGCTCTCCCGGCCCATATTTTAGTTGAATGGCATCCTTAAATAGCTAGGAATTAATCATCCTTATTTTTGTGGTTTATAGGTTTATATTCACTGTTCAACGAAGAAACTACTTTTGTGTCATTTACCCCTCTTGCTTCTCGTATCGTGATCGAGAATGTTATATACAAGTATCAGTATTCAAAAGGTTGTCCTGCATTAATATCGATATTTACTTCACATATCCATAGCTAGGGTCATCTCTGCCTGCACCGGTATAGCAGGTCGAGATTGAAAGCGTTCTGCTTTCCTCTGTCCAGGTAAATTTCTTCCTGTGACTTAATGTTGACTGCACTTTTATACTGGGGGTCTAACTGTGCCTTTCGCAATTCGTACGCATATTGGTAACCGAAAAATGTTTGTAACTGTGTTAGGGTTTTGTGTTATTAGTCTATTATTATTTTGTGTTAATTTGGAATGGCCTGAACGTTTTGCTGTTTTAAGGAAGGCATGGGTGAGTAAAAACTTGGAAGCATTTATATTTATTTGAAAATTTTGATTGGGATGGGGGTATGGTTACCTGGTGTCGGGTCGCCGTTTAATATGGCACATCGTTGCGAGGTGGAACCCAGTAGATCGTCTGACTTGTACGGGATCTGCTGAAAGTGCTGTTGTTGTGCGAGTGTAATCGGAGTTCTTTTCAAGTAGTAACCTCCATGGATTAGAGGTAGCGAACTGTGTACTGGTCTTGCTTTCAGACATTTTCATACCGTTTGGGTACTGTCGAATACTGATAGGAATGATAGGAACTATCGATACTTAATCGATAGAATGTGACTACGCAGTCACTCAGATCTAAACCTGGATGGCGGTCAACTGTTAAAACTACTCGAAGAATGACAGCCATATGACAATGTACAAATGTAGGCAATCGAATGAAAATATTCGGTGGCAGCAGTGTTAAAGTGTCCAGGCATTACATTCTTTTATTACATTATTGTTTGTACGTTTCTATTGTTAGCGTGTTTTCTTTTATACTTGATGTACAATCTGAATCACCTGTCGTAACAGTTGAGCGGTGGCAGTCTTTTTTTGAATGTTCGTACTTTGATAACTGTTGTATTCACAATCGTGCGCAGTACATTTCTGTAGGGTATGCACTCACGATGTTTTATTTTCCCATGTTTTTTAAGTCGGACATTTATTGAATGCCCAGTCATAAGGACGTTATTTTTATTCACCAAACAAATTAAGAAACTGAAACCTAACTAAACTTTTTAAAATTAAGAACTAAACTGTTTAGAATACAAAGTTAAAAACTGTTACACGAAATACCAAATTTTTGCTATTTTTGAGACATTAGGGTGTGCCAGGGCACACCCAGCGCACTTCGTACACACGCTTTTGGTTGTATCGTGGAATTTCAGGTGTTCTTATTATTATGATATTTTAGCAGCAGTATGTTGATTCTAAGTGACGAATGAGGTACAGTCAGTCACAAAACCGAATGAAACTATCTGTCAGACATCAAATATAGCGTAGGTAGCCAAGGTGGCTGGGTACTGGCTGGACTTCCGGAATTTGATTTTAAGAGGTTATACACTTCAACTGCTGTAGTGACTGGCTACTGGCTGGACAAACTGTGTTGATTATAAGAGCTGATGGGTTGTAGGCTAGTTCGTTCATTCAGTTTAATTAATATAGTGACTATTTGTAAGACAGGCGATGAGGGTTTGATTCCCAGCTGGGACAGGGAATTTTCTCTTTGCCAACTTGTCCTACATTAATACACACATATATACTTACATCCCATGGATCCATAAGTATGTCACAAAGACAGTAGGTTGTGGAACAAGTCATAAATACATAAATTTGCAGTGTAAAATACTGCAAACGTTTTACAAAAACAGCATTATAAATCATCTTTACACTTAAAATATTCATGTACAGAGTAACAGGAGTGTGTATGTAGGTATTTTCTTAAGACTGCTTTAAATTTTGCCTTGTCCATTTTTAGGATTGTCACACTAAGTGGTAAACTGTTGAAAATTTTTATGCCAGCATAGAATGTACTTTTTTGAATACAAGATAGGTTCGCATTTGGTCTATGAAGGTGATGCTTATTCCTTGTATTAATACTGTGTATAGATGAATTTGTTTGAAAAATTTCCCAGTTATTGATAAAGAAATTCATTAATGAAAGTATATTCTGGCATGGAACAGGCAGAATCTCCAACTGTTCAAATAGACTTCTACATGAAGTCCTGTGTTGTGCACCAGCCATAATTCTGATGATGTTATTTTGTAAAATGAAAAGCTTCCCAATGTTGAAAAAGTTACTCCAAAAAATTATTCCATATTTTATAATAGAATGAAATTATGCATAGTAAATTGATTTGAGAGTGATCATGCCACTGATATGGACCAACAACCTAATGGCAAAACATGTTGCACTTAACTTAAAAATTATTTGTTCAATATAGTTCAGCCATTTCAGGTGGTTATCAATTTGTGAACCAGGAAATTTTGATTCACTGTCTCCTCTACGTACTTTTCTTTATAACCAATACATAATGTAGATTGTTGTGAATTTAATTATATTCATTTTATTTAAATTTAGAACTAAATTATTAGCAACAAATCATTTATTCATATGAGAGAGAATTAAATTTTACACTGAACAGAAATCTTTGAAATTTCTGCTTGAAATTATGACACTAGTGTCATCAGCATATAGTATTTATTCTGATACAGTATTTATTCTCAGAGGAAGGTCAGTTATATGTAATATGGACAATAGAGGTCCTAGATTTGATCCTTGAGGAACTCCATGTTGCATTGTACCCCAGCCAGAGAAAAAAAATTTTGAATTAAATTAGGTGATTTTACTTCAACTTTCTGTCTTCTATTAGTTGAATAAGACCTAAACCAATCTTCAGATACTCCTTGAATTCCATAGAAATGTAATTTAGCTAACAAAATTTCATGATTCATGCCATCAGAAACCTTTGCCAAATCACAGAAAATTCCTCGAACATGCATCAATAGATTGGAATACGCTAGCTGTTAGTCTGAAGGCAGCATCTTCAGTTGATATCCCTTTCCTAAAACTTTACTGTTCTGTGACCAGTGTGTTGTTAGTATGCAGGTGTTGGCTTAATATACTGTGCACAGCTTACACCAGTACCTTCGAACAAACCGTTAATAATGAGATAGGCCTGTAATTTGTTAAATTAGTTTTGTCTTCTTCCTTGTAAAGTGGTTTTACTACTACAATTTCAAGATGGTCAAAAAAAATACCTGTATATATCGCAAGTGTTTGTAAATGTAGCTTAATGAGTGACTAATGAGAGCTGCACAAGCTTTTAATATGTTGCTTGTTATTTCGTCATAACCTGATGATTTTTTTTGTTTTGTTTTTGGGAATGTGTTATACTTTTTATCTCAGCTTCAGTGACTGGGATTATTCTTATGCTGGGAAATTTTCCAGGAAATGAATCTTTGAGAATTGAGATGGCATCTCCTTTCCTTATTTGTTAAATGCTTAATTTTTCAGTAACTGTTATAAAGAAATTGTTGAAGGCATTGGCCACGTTTGTTGGATCCCTTAATTTCTCATTATTCACAAGTAATGTGGTAACCTTTTACACTGAACGGCTCTGGGGCCCACCCAGCCTCATATCCAATGGTACCTGGAGCTCTTACCCCATTGGTAAAGTAGTCAGGGAATAAATCTGATTAGTAAACTCACTGTCGAGGTTACAGATGCATGGAGCTGTAACTACACCTCACTTTGACTTCACCGGTATAGCTGTCTCATTTTAGTTAACGGTTTAGGTGGTCACTTGCAAGACTTCTTTCACCAGCTGACAGCAGGGGACATTGAGTGTTCTAACAGAGTGGAAATGTCCTGTGTGAAATCCAAATACATTCATTTTTTTAAATAACCTGTTTATCGGTAGTTTGTAATGATCAAGTTATTCAATACTTTGTATTCACTTTGCCAATTTCCAGTTCTTCATTCCAGCGGAGCATGTGAGCACATTCTGTTTTTGGGTTAGAGCTTTGGAATCAACACTTGATTTAGAAGTTTGCAACAAAGTTGGGGTTTCTCTGTCAGGAGGGCATGTGATTTGTATTGAAGTTCATGTTGCCAAAGATTAAGAGTTACATTATTTAAATATTTCTTCTTTGCCCTTGTTTTAATATGCTATGCAAAATTAATGAACATGCTTATTTGTTTTAACAATGTGATAAATCGGGTGTGTGCCAAGAATTTTTCATTGGTGGGTGGCACTGATCCTGAGGCTATATAACATTTCTGTTTAATTTTTAAAAAATTATGTTATAAAAGTCATGTCATAAGAATAAGCATAATGTAATACTGTTTTCAACTCCATTTTTATATATACAAATATAACTACATGTTTCATGACTCAATGACAGTGTCATATATTCTTGTTTATTGAAATTTATTAATTTATATTTTAGAATTCTAATGTACTAGTCATTGACCGATTTCAATGGCCGATTTTGGCTGAAGGGCAGATCACTTAAAACTTTTGATATCTTTGTATCTAAAAAATCTTTGTTTTTACATTTTGGTTTTGGGGGTTGGGCGGGAGTTTTTCAGCCCGGCAGCCCCCCTTTTGGTGCGCCCCTGTGATAAGTATAGTACTTTGTTGACTGAAAAGTAAAGTGTGAAAGAGTATGACGTTAAACATATTTTGTACTATTTACTGCAGTGGTATAACACAGTAATCGCTTCATCCATCGACTGATTGGTAAAGCAACAAATGGGCCAGACACATAGATTAGTTTATACACTTTTTACAAAATTTTGAAGTTTTTTTATATTCTGTGAAAGAAAGATACTGATATTAAATACCAATATGTACTACCAGAAGAAAGCTTTTTAGTAAATGGTGATTAATAACAACATGACAGTGTATTCTACAGTCTTATTTTTTTCAACAACACTTCATCAAGTAATAACAAAGATTTATATTATAGGTGTGCTGTGTTCTATTCCATATGGAAAATTCCATCTCCTATTAATCCTTGCCAATATTTTATAGTTTTTGCTATACATTTTAAATATTCATAAGGCGATGACTGGTATAATCTGATTCAATGGGTGGCATAAACGAGAGAGCTTTAGTACCTGATATTTTGTTGTTAGAAACATGGACTTTGATTGAATTTGGTTCTTTCTTTCTACCTTGCTGGATTTTCATGTATGTTGCCCTGCAGATTCTGATGACGTAGTAGATCACCTCAACACCGCTGAGTAAGCTGACTCCAAGAAATAAACCCATGATTCCACCAAAGGAAACTAAAAACAAAAAAACACATTGAATTTGAACATGAATCTTTAAATCAATTTTATTTTCTTGTTATAACATAGCATAAAACTGATCTGCAGAAGACTTTAATATTGTTTTATGAAACTGGTATTTATATATTTCATAGGCTGTACACTTACATTATTGCAGAGCAGTGTTTACTCATATTTCGTTGTACATTTATGTCTCATTTGTTGCAATCAGATGAGACATGCTGCAGCCAAAGATAAATCAGAGGGAGTGGGTGCATGAAAACTTACACTGCATTGTGTCGCAAACAGTTTTGGTTTACTAGGTAGTCCTTCAAAAATTAAAACTTTACTAACCTTCTGATTGAGTATTTGGAGGTGTAAATTAAATCTCTGAAAAATCACCACCACCACCA
>JGI24700J35501_10930505_pt1 | contig 14826 bp, 21 predicted proteins | sample TergutTh196P1_FD_35501 | JGI IMG/M metagenome (IMG submission 35501)
CTTGCTTGCTTGCTTGCTTGCTTGCTTGCTTGCTTGCTTGCTTGCTTGCTTGCTTGCTTGCTTGCTTGCTTGCTTGCTTGCTTGCTTGCTTCTAATTTTGGTATAGCACAAAATACTCATTTTGTCAAGCCCCTCTCAAAAATTTTTTACAGCTTTTTGTAAATTTTTTGTGAATTTTTTAACTCACTCTAACTATGATAAAACATAGGTTTGAATTTGTCAAGTGCTATCAGCACTATTTTCGAAATTTTTTTGTGAATTTTTTATTCACTTTAACTATGATAGAATATAGGTTTGCGTTTGTCAAGTGCTGCCAGCACTATTTTTGAAAAAAATTTTTTATTGGTGGATTTTTTTGTAGGGCTGTATTTTACATTTGCAATATTTTGTATAAATTTGCAACAATCCCCAAAAAATCAACAAAAACCTCCCCACCAAAACAAGGGCAAACAAAAACCTGTTCACCCTGTTTTAAGCTATCAAACTAAAATTTACAAAAAACCCACTAAACAGCCAAAACTAAACCAACTCTAGCAAAACCATTTCGGCGGCATCGCCTTTGCGTGGGCCAATCTTAACCATGCGAGTATATCCGCCACGGCGATTTGTGTATCTTGGAGCAATCGTATCGAAAAGCCTTGCTGGCATATCAATTTTTTTGGATAAACTCCGCTTTTTGCGACCATCCTTTGGTACATCGGTTACTGGATAAAGTACGCTCAAAATTTTACGCCGCGCAATCAATCTGGACGGCTTGTCTTTTTTTATCGTTTTGGTTATTTCGTCAAATACCGTTACTTTTTTGCCGTTTACTTCTTTTTTTACTCTTTTGCCAGTGCCGTCTTTTTGTGGCACTTTTGCTACTACTGTTTCTTCTATAAAGTTTTCGTGTTCCTTTATTGCTAGTGTAATCAGCTTTTCGGCTAAACGGCGGACTTCCTTGGCTCGTGCCTCGGTTGTTACTATTTTATCGTGATACAATAAATTTGTCGCTAAACTTCTCAACATTGCTTTTCTTTGCGATGATGAGGTTCTTCCTAATTTTCTGTAATCTGCCATTTAATTTCCTCCTCTCTTGAAACATATATGTTAATTTTTGAAATTAGGCAAATTGTGTATTGCCAATTTTTTGTATATTGTCAATTTTGTTGCATTGCCCATTTTGTTGCACATTGCCAATTTGTTGTATTTCGGGCGGATAATGTCCACCCCTACGGTTGTGAATCAAAAGTTGATATTTTTCGCCAAAATTCGGCATTTTAACCAATTTAACCTCAAAAAATCCCAAAAAAGCGGGTCAAGGGCGCGCGCGTCCTTGCGGGTCTGGGCAGCGCCCAGGGTTTTAGGTTTTAGGTTTAATCTTCATAATCGTCTAAATCGTCGCTGTTGGGAGATGCTTGTAGGGAAAGTCCCAGTGATTTCATTTTGTTTAGCACCTCTTCCAGGGATTTTCTGCCTAGATTGCGGACTTTCATCATGTCCTCTTCCGTTTTGTCGGCTAAATCGCCCACGCAGTTGATTCCTGCTCGCTTTAGACAGTTGTACGAACGCACAGATAAATCCAGTTCTTCGATGGTTACTGCAAATAGTGCGTTGTCTGGCTTCGATTCAATTCTGGTTGGCTCTTCGGCGGCACGCTCTTTTTCGGCGATTGTCGTTTGCAGATTGGTAAATAGTGCAATATGCTCCAACAGCACGTTCGCCGCCGAGTTTACCGCATCTTCAGGAGTAATCGTGGCGTTTGTCCACACTTCCAAAATTAGACGGTCATAATCGGTAATGCTGCCCACGCGCGTGTCCTCAACTTGATAGTTGACTTTGCGAACAGGCGTGTAAATAGAATCCACAGGAATCGCTCCTATAGATTGGTCTGGCTTTTTGTTTTTGTCCGCGCCGATGTAGCCGCGCCCTTTGGTTATCGTAATCTCCATGTAAAGGCGCGTGTTACTGCCGCCGCTCAACGTGGCTATCAGCAGATCGGGATTGGCTATTTCTATGTCGGCATCAATTTTAATATCTTTGGCGTAAACAACGCCGTCGCCGCTTGCGTCAATGTAGGCAAATTTCGGCTCGTCGCCGTTGCTATGATTTTTTATAGCCAATTTTTTAAGGTTCAAAATAATTTCTGCAACGTCTTCTTTCACGCCTGGGACGGTGCTAAACTCGTGCAAAACGCCGTCAATGCGAATGTTGCTAACAGCCGCTCCTGGCAAGCTAGAAAGCAACACGCGCCGCAACGAGTTACCCAACGTTGTTCCATAGCCCCTGTCAAGCGGCTCGATTACAAATCGGCTGTGCGTACCGTCTTCCGAGCGGTACGTTGCATCAATACGAGGTTTTCCAAATTCAAACATATAAACCTCCTACTTGGAGTAAAATTCTACTATCAAAGTTTCACGAACAGGCACAGTAATCTGCTCGCGCGCTGGCACAGATACGACCGTTCCGCGCAAATGTTCGTGTTCGGCGCTAAGCCATTCAGGCACAATGCGCGACGCTGTTACGTCAACCACGTCCTTAAAACGCTGTAAATTGCGGGATTTTTCACGCACTTCAATAACATCGCCCACTTTCAAAATATAGGACGGGATATTCAGCTTTTTGCCGTTGACCATAACCAAGTTATGGCGGACAATTTGGCGTGCCTCGGTGCGCGAGCGCCCGTAACCAAGCCTATACATTGCGTTATCGAGGCGCAATTCAAGCAGGCTCAACATATTTTCGCCTGTGATGCCTTTCATATTGGATGCAATGTCGAAATATTTTCTAAACTGGGACTCCATAAGCCCATAAATTCGTTTTGCCTTTTGCTTTTCGCGCAACTGTTGTCCGTATTCGGACAGCTTTCTGCGGGATGTGCCGTGTTGTCCAGGTGCGAACGCTCTTTTGTTCATGGGACACGTGGTTTTACTGCATTTTTCGCCCTTGATAAATAGCTTTTCGCCCTCACGGCGGCATCGTCTGCAAACTGGCCCTGTATATCTTGCCATAAACTAACCTCCGTTTATACTCTTCTGCGTTTTGGCGGCCTACAGCCGTTATGCGGCACTGGAGTAACATCTTTTATAGTTACAACTTCCAGCCCAGCGGCTTGCAAGGCTCTTATTGCGGCTTCGCGACCACTTCCTGGACCTTTTACGAAAACTTCAACAACTTTCAGCCCATATTCTCGTGCTGCGTTTGCCGCTGTATCTGCCGCCATTTGTGCGGCATACGGCGTGGATTTCCTCGAACCTCTAAAGCCCATTTGTCCTGCCGATGCCCACGATAACGCATTTCCTGCCGCATCCGTAATCGTTACTATCGTATTATTAAACGACGACTGTATGTGCGCCTGTCCTCGATCGACAAACTTCCTATCGCGCCTTCTCCTAGTTGTCGCCTTTCTTGCCGTTCTCTTTGGCATAAACTAATCTCCTTTGCTAAACATTCAACCCTAAAACCGTGGGCGCTGCCCACACCCGCAAGGACGCGCGCGCCCTTGACCCGCTTTTTTTATTGGATTAGGATATTGTTGCGGATTTTTCGGGATTTTGGTTGATTTTTGGGAAATTTTGCTACTTTTTGCTATAAATTTGCAAATTTTCGCTACTGATTTCTTGCGAGTTGCTACTTTATCTTGTTATAGCTTTTGTTTTCTTGTTGTTATAACGTTTTTTACTATTATGATGTTTTTCGCCATTGCAACGTTTCCATGTGGGCGGATAATATCCGCCCCTACTTTGCAGGAAATCTTTCGTTTTCTTGTTATTTCAACGTTTTTCGTTTGTTGCAATATTTCCGTAGGGGCGGATATTATCCGCCAGTTCCTACAAATTATTTCTTCTTATTAGCAACTGTACGTGCTTTACCCTTGCGAGTACGTGCGTTGGTTTTGGTGCGTTGTCCTCTAACAGGCAAGCCACGGCGGTGGCGAATGCCACGATAACAGCCAATTTCCACTAGTCGCTTGATGTTCAAAGCAATTTCACGGCGCAAATCGCCCTCTACCATTTGGCTTGCTTCGATAATATCACGAATGCGGACGACTTCGTCATCGGTCAAATCTCTAATTCTTGTGCCGTCGGCAATATTTGCCTCTTTTGCGATACGCAAGGCACTCGAGCGACCTATCCCATAAATGTAGGTAAGTCCTATTTCCACGCGCTTTTCACGTGGTAAGTCAATTCCAGATATACGTGCCATTTTCGGTCTCCTTTCCTATAATTTAGCCTTGCCTTTGCTTGTGTTTCGGATTCTCGCAAATTACTCGCACTGCGCCTTTTCGCTTGATTATCTTGCATTTTTCGCAAATTGGCTTTACTGATGGTCTAACTTTCATGGTTTTACGCTCCTTAGCTATTTATCACGCCAAATTATTCGCCCTTTTGTCAAATCGTACGGCGACATGGCTACCAATACTTTATCGCCCGGTATTATGCGGATAAAATTCATTCGCAATTTGCCCGAGATGTGTGCCAATATTTGATGCCCGTTTTCCAATTCTACTTGGAACATTGCGTTGGGCAACTTTTCGATTACTTTACCTTCAACTTCTATTACATCGTCTTTCGACAACTAGTTTCCTCCGTAACGATAAATCTATTCAAATCTATAAAATCCTCATAAATCTACACTGCTTTATAGCTTATTGTTGCTCTTGCCTGCCTAACGGCAGTTAGGGCTACAGGTCGCACACCCACAATACCTGCGTGGGTTGGTATGGCTCACTATTTGAGAGGTTACGTTTCTCTACTTAAAAAATTTTCAAAATATTAAGCCGTTTTGGCTATTTTGTACCAATTCTTTAAGTTTACACTGGCGTTAAAATCCCTGTTGTGGGTAATTTTGCAGTTATGGCAAGTCCATTTTCGTATGCGGAGCGACCACGGTTTGTTGTCGTAATCGGATTTGTCGTATTTATATCCGCAATTACTACATATTTTTGAACTTGCATAATCTTGTGGGGCTTTGAGCAGTTCAATGCCGTTATATTTGCACTTATACTCTAATTGTCGGTAAAATTCGCCGATTTTTTGTCCTGTTGTTGCTCTTGCCAGTTTTTTGTTCTTTAACATAAAAGCTAATTTAAGGCTTTCAATTACTATTGCCTGTGGCTTGGTTTTCGCCAACATAGCTGTTGCTTGGTGTAAATGGTTATTCCTTATATTCCTTAGCTTTCTACATACTTTCAAATGAGCATTTTTTGCTTTATAATAATTATTACTTTGCGGTTTTGCACCTTTCACGTATCGCTTGGACATTTGACGCTGATATTTTGCCTTGCGTTCCTCTAACTTCTTGACTTTGTGGGTTTTGTTGATGTTTTCAAAAATCATTCCGTTGGAACATATTGCTAATATTTTTATACCAGTGTCAATACCGATTATTTCAGTACTGTTGCCTGTGTTTGTAGGTTTTTTCACTCTAATGCTGTAGCTTACATACCAACCTGCTCCGTCGTGGATAATTCGCACATTGTAATGATTATCACGGTTGGCTTGGCGTGTCGTTTTTATTGTGCCTAGTGTCTGAAATTTTATTGATTTTGTTAGAACAGTCATTGTTATTGCATCTACGTAAAATCCTTGATTGATGTTGTGGCGACTTTTATAGTTTGTGTGAAATCCATCGCCAAACTTGCTGAAGGAGTTTCGCCTTGCCCTGTCAAAATCCTTGCTTGATTGTTTTGGTACTTGGGCGTTCATATCATTCAACCATGCGTATTTTTGTCGCTTTTTAATTTTGCGAAATAGCTTTTGCATAGCTTGTTGACTTAAGGTTTTGCCCGTGTATTTATAATATTTTTCAGATACTCGTTTGCAGTAGTTGTAAGCAAAGCGATTAGTTCCAGCGTGTTGCCACAATAGTTGTTCTTGTTCGGCAGTTGGGAGCAATTTTATTGTTTTGCCAATCATAACATGGTCTAAATATGGCTGTAATTGGGCTTTTGAGTAGTATTTTCGTGGGATTTGTTTTTCGCCCTCGAATATTTGCTGTATTTCCGCAATTAGTTCTCCTCGCCGTTCCATTGACAATATTGTTGCTTTTGGTAAAGCTGTAACTATTGCCGTTTCTGCTAAAGTATATCCTACATTTTTTATTTGCTCATTTGTTACCGTTAAAGATAGTCGAGAAATTTCTCCTTGCTGTTGCAACATATTCATCACCTCGAGGTTATTATACCACAAAATGCTGTAATATCGCAACTTGGCAGGTTTACTAAGTTTTATAGTCAAATAAATTTATCTTGTTCACATAGGCTCGTTAGTTCCTATGCAGTTCCCTAACCTGCCAGTCGGCAAGCGGGTAAACTTCTCATGCTTTCACATGAGCGCAGACTATATGTTATACTTCTTGCGAAGTACCGAGATTTTTCCATTCACTTGAATGTACTCCGACACAATCGGATAGTCGTTGAGGGTTTCCCATGTTTCCATTTTTAGCAACTGGAAATTTAGGGCTTTCCCTGCTGAACTGCCATTATTACCGCCCTTAGTGCCTTTGGTTTGGAGTTACTAATCTCCTTACAAAGATTTTTTTCAACTTAGGCTATACGTACTATTTTTTCTGCTTTCGCACCATTTTACGTCTACCGTTTCCAGTTCCGCTTTGGTTGTACGTCTTTAGGCTTTACCAGCATTTAACCTCGAGCTACCACACATCACTGTATAGTAGAGGCTTTCTGTTAGATTTTTTATATTTAGCTATTTTTTAATTAAATATTTCGTAACAGTTTGTTACCTTTTTAATAGTTGGATTTTTTTGTGGTGCGTTTGTTATTGTTATCGGAATTTTTCACTATTCGATATCCTCTAGTAGTGATGTTTCCACTAGTTGAGAGTTTTGTCAACCTCAAATTTTACGATTGAGGTTTTCCCCCAATAAATTTCTTGCAAATCTCCGCTAGTAGTGATATTTCCACTACTGAATGGCATTGTCAACTGTATTTTTCGGGCGGATAATATCCGCCCCTACGGAGGGCATTTTGTAGGGGCGGATATTATCCGCCATTCTGCCCATTCCGTTGTTTTGAAAATTCATGTAGATTTTTTCCAAATCCCCTCCAGTAGTGATATTTCCACTACTGAACAGCATTATCAACCAAACTTTGCACATTCCTATCCACCGAAAACGGTTTTAACAGCTTGCGGACATCCGAATCTGTCAACCTTGCAAAATCGGCTATATCTAAAATTGTGTTTGTCGGTTGGATATGCTTGTACTTCTTGCGTTTGGGCTTGGCTAGCGGACGAGATTTTCCGTCCACCAAAAAAGCGTATTCGCCGTCCTTTAGAATCTCCGTTTTTACCACTATGAACACGTTTCGGCGGTCGTGTCCTGCTTTGGAGTACACAATTTGTCCAGATTTCATTATGTCAACCTAATATATCGTTAGCAGTTCGGGATCGCCGTCCGTGATAAGTATCGTGTTTTCGTAATGTGCGGCGGATTTCCCGTCTTTTGTAACGACCGTCCAATTATTGTCCAAAATGCGAATATCGGCTTTTCCCATGACAATCATGGGTTCGATGGCGAGCGTCATTCCACGTTGCAAGCGCGGGCCTTTGCTCTTTTGCCGATAATGCGGAATCTGCGGATCTTCGTGCAAGTTGCGACCAACGCCGTGTCCGCAAAACTCGCGAATTACCGCATAGCCGAAACTTTCAATATAATTTTCAATGGCGGCGGACATCTCGTGCAACCGCTTTCCGTGCCTTGCGTACGGCATCGCCTCAAAAAAACTCTGCTTGGTAACGTCCACCAACTGCTGACGATCGGCGGCAACTTCGCCTACTGTGTGGGTTCGCGCCGCATCGCCGTGAAACTTGTTAATGTACGCGCCAATGTCAATGCTGATAATATCGCCGTTTCGCAGCCGCCGATTACTGGGAATCCCATGAATAACCTCGTCGTTGACGCTCGCGCAAATGCTGGCGGGAAATCCGCTGCCAGTCATCTTATAGCCCAAAAAGGACGGCACAGCGCCGCAACTGCGAATATAATCTTCGGCCAAGGTGTTAAGTTCGCCAGTTGTTACCCCTGGCCGAATGTGTTTTTCAAGCAACTCGTGCGTGTTTGCCACAATTTTGTTGGCAATCCGCATTTTTTCGATTTGCACATCATTTTTAATAAAAATTGCCATTACTCTAAAAACCCTTTATAATGCCGCATCAGCAGTTGCGATTCCAAGCGTTTGATAAACTCCAACGCAACGCCAGTGGCAATAAGTAGCGTAGTTCCGCCGAAACCGGCTTGTATTCCAGTAAATTGTTGGAACAAAATCGGTACGATAGCAATCATGCTGTAACAAACCGCACCAATCCACGAAAGGCGGTCAACGATACGTTGCACAAAATCGCTGGTGGGCTTGCCTGGTCTAATTCCTGGGATAAATCCGCCGTTTTTCTTCATATTTTCCGCCATTTCCACGGTGTTAATTGCGAACGACGTGTAAAAGAAGGTAAACAGGAAAATCAGCACAACGTACAGCACAACGCCGACCCAGTGCGTAAAGGCGAGATAAACCGAAATCGTTTGCAGCACCTCATTTGTTGGGAAGAACATCGCCAGCTGTGCAGGAAATTGCAACAGCGAGACGGCGAAAATAATCGACATAACGCCCGCAATATTGACTTTTATTGGTATGTAGGAGTTATTGCCAAACATACGCCCTGCCATTTTTTTGGAATATTGCACAGGAATGCGACGTTCGCCCTCCGAGACAAGCACAACAAAAGCGATAACCAAGGCAAAAAGTACAATAATCAGCACAATGCTGCCGATTCCGATAAGCAAGTTGTCGCCGTCAAGCAGCAGCAACAGCCCTTGAATCGCCATTGGCAAGCCGCTCAAGATATTCGCAAAAATCAAGAACGATGCGCCGTTGCCGATGCCGTGTTCGGTGAGCAGTTCAGCGAGCCACATAATAAAAATCGTACCAGTAACCATGGCGACAGTCGCCATAACATAGGTTAAAATTCCTGGGTGGTTAAACAGCGGCAATCCCATGGGATTATTGACATACGAGAAAACCGTTGCGCCACCTTGCAGGATAGCCAAAGCCACGGCAAAACGGCGTGTATATTGGCTTATGCGTTTTCTGCCCTCTTCGCCCTCTTTTTGGATTTGCTCCAATTTTGGGATAGCGACCGTGAGCAGTTGCATGATAATGGATGCCGTAATATAGGGCATAATTCCCATTGCCATAATAGAGCCATAGCCGCCGCCCATCATCAGCGTAAAGAAAGTGGGATCGCCAGCAACGCCTGAATACAGGGCAAAGTCTAGCATTTGCATATCAATACCAGGCAGAGGAATCATCGTACCCAGTCGATAGATTAGCAAAACCAACAGCACGTAAAAAAGTTTATCACGAATATCTTTAACCTTAAAAGCGTTGTGGAGTACCTTAAACAACTAAATCACCTCTGCTTTGCCACCGACGGCTTCAATCTTTTCGGCGGCAGATTTACTATAATGGTTGACTTTAACAGTAAGTTTTTTGGTCAACTCGCCTTCGCCTAGGATTTTAACGCCGTCGCGTGGGTTTGAGACAAGCCCCTTGCCTTTGAGTGCCTCGATAGTAACTTCGCTACCGTCGTCGAAAGCGTTCAGCATAGCGACGTTGATTGCGATAATTTCCTTTGTATTGCGGTTATGAAAGCCCCTTTTGGGCAACCGCCGATAAAGTGGCATTTGTCCGCCCTCGAAGCCAATTTTGCCGCCCGAGCCAGTGCGCGACTTTTGCCCTTTGTGTCCGCGGCCTGAAGTTTTGCCGTTACCAGAGCCAGTGCCGCGTCCTTTGCGAAAGCCCTTTGTTTTAGCACCTTCTGCAGGTTTCAAATTTCCTAAGTGCATTTTCGCACCTCCTTTATTCCTCTAAAAGTCAGATATTTTCCACTTTTACTAGGTGCTTTACCCTATCAATCATACCTCTAATTGCAACGTTATCTTGATGTTCGTTGCTAGAGTTTATTTTTCTCAATCCTAACGCTGCCACCGTCTGCCGATGTTTCGGAATCGCTCCTATCGTTGACCGCACCAACGTAACTTTTATTTTTGCCATGTCAAGTTCCTTTCTTTCAACCTAAAGATTAAGACCTTGGGGCGCTGCCCCAAACCCCGCAAGGAGCTTCGCCCCTTGACCCGTCAAAATTTTTTATTGCTTGGGATTATCCTTTGCAAGGTTCGAATTGCCTGTTTGCTTGGGATTATCCTTTGCAGGGTTCGAATTGCCTGTTTGCTTGGGATTATCCTTTGCATGGTTCAAATTGCCTGTTTGCTTGGGATTATCCTTTGCAGGGTTCGAATTGCCTGTTTGCTTGGGATTATCCTTTGCAGGGTTCGAATTGCCTGTTTGCTTGGGATTATCCTTTGCAGGGTTCTGTCTTTCGGACGGATAATATCCGCCCCTACAAAATCCCAAAAAATCGGCATTTTTCAAATTCCTTGTTTGCTTGGGATTATTCTGTGCAGGGTTCAAATTGGCTGTTTGCTTGGGATTATCCTTTGCAGGGTTCGAATTGCTTGTTTGCTTGGAATTATCCTTTGCAAGGTTATGGCGTTCTAGCGGATAATATCCGCCCCTACAAAATCCCCAAAAATCGGCATTTTTCAAACTGCCTGTTTACTTGGGATTATCCTTTGCAGGGTTCGAATTTCCAATTTGTTCGCAATTATCCTGTACAATGGGGAAATTCCCTGTTTGTTCGCAACGTAGGGGCGAACTCGCCTACCGTAGGGGCGGATAATATCCGCCCGTAAGCTACAAATACAAAATCCCAAAAAATCGGCATAAACATAGGTTTTCAACCTTAACCAATTTACATTATAACATTATTTAGGATTGTTAGCCAGTTCAATTTTGCCCCATTTGCTTGGGATTAGCTTGCGAAAATCCACATTTCCCATTTTACTGAGATTTATCCAAATTTAAGGTTTTCGGTTTCGCAATGTTGCCACAACGGCAAATCCAATCTTAGGTTGACATACAAGTTTAGCTATAAGCCAATTCTTCCACAGGAATACCGCGCAATCTAGCAACTTGTTGCGGCGTTTTAAGACCGCTCAAGCCTTCGATAGTGGCGTTTACAACGTTGTGCTTGTTGTTCGAGCCGATTGACTTTGCGACAATATTCTGCACGCCAGCCAGTTCTAGGACGGCACGCATTGCACCGCCAGCAATAACGCCAGTTCCAGCAGGTGCAGGTTTTAGCAGCACTTTTGCCGCACCAAAATGTCCGATAGTTTGGTGGTAAATGCTGTTAAACTCGTTTTTCTCGATGAAAATGAGATTTTTCTTTGCGTCTTCTTTGCCTTTGCGAATCGCCTCGGGAATTTCGGTAGCTTTACCCAAGCCAACGCCAACGTGTCCAGCCTCGTCGCCGACAACAACTAGCGCCGCAAAACGAAACGTACGACCGCCTTTTACAACCTTTGTAACTCTGTTGATTGTTACAACTCTGTCTTTTAAGTCCATGTTACTTGCATCTATCTTCTTCAAAAATATTCTCCTTTCTGAAAAGATTTTTTGTTGATTTTGCTATTACCGCAGACGGTTGCAGTTAAAGGTCAACCTAAAACTGTAATCCGCCCTCACGAGCGGCATCTGCCAAAGCCTTAACTCTGCCGTGAAAAAGGAAACCGCCACGGTCAAAAACAACCGTTTCGATACCTTTGTCCTTGGCTTTTTTGGCTATATCAGCACCAACCGCCTTTGCCGCATCTATGTTAGAGGTTGATTTTAAGCCGTCCGCAACGGTTTTCTCCATTGTAGAGGAGGCAACTAGCGTGTTACCGACTGTATCGTCAATTACCTGCGCATAAATGTGCTTATTAGAGCGGAAAACCGCCAACCGTGGTTGCTCGGTTGTTCCTGCTAAATTGTGGCGTAGCCTGTAATGGCGTTTTACTCGTGCTGTCTTGCGATCATATTTTTTTATCATTATTGTTGCTCCTTTTCACGGTTCCATGCGTGATTTTTCGTTTATTTTGGATTTATTGCTTTTATTTACGTTTTGCAAGCGTTTTCGCCGATTTTACCTGCAAGTTGCAGTGTTTTTGCTACTAGTTAGTGTATTTTGCCTACTGTTTTGTTGCAACTTGCTACTTTTTCGTGCGATTGCTTGTGTTTTCTTTTGTTTGCTGTTGTTTTTGCATTACGCAGTAGCAAAATTCAACAAACTTTGCAACTGATGTAAAGTTTTGGATGCGGTTTTTTCTTCTTCTGCAAGTTTGGAAATTCTAGTAACAAGATAATTGCCATTTTCAACTGGAATGATAATACTGTCGTTATGCACAAAGCCGTACATACTATATCCAGTATATTTCCAGTAGTTATTTTCCTCGTCAAATATCCAACTATCGTCAAACATTTCTTGACGGACTTCTCTTATCATATCGCAAATTTCGTCCATTAAATCGTCGTCAATAGCTGGGTCGACACCTGCATCCATAAAGGCTTGTTCCCGTATTTTCCATGGAATATACTTATCTTTCCATATTGGAATTTGCGTTGCTTTTTTCATTGAAACCACCGCACTCCTTTCACATATTTGTCAGCAAAGTCTGCAAGATTCATTATTTTCGGCTTTTCTAGCACTATTACATCGTCAAAATCTTTGTCGCCTGTTATTAGCACGTCCATTTTATAGGTAAATGCCGCTCGCAAAATGGGAACATCTTTAGAATCACGCATATCTGGATAATCGTCAAAATTTCTTTCTGGCGTTTCAAGCAGTGTATAATTTAATTTTGCCAAAAGTTCGTCTAGTTCGTCCAATTTATGCGGTTTCTTTTTGTGTGTAATTTTTTTCAGTTCCTCTATCACGTAGTCCAACAAATACAAATCGTAGTGCTTGCTGATATATTCGACAACTATTGGGGCAACTTTTCCGCCATGTATAAGTGCCGAAAAAAGTACATTTGTGTCTAACATTACTTTCATAGGTTGCTCCTTGCTACTGTTTTGTTGCAACTTGCTACTTTTTCGTGCGATTGCTTGCGTTTTCTTTTGTTTACTGTTGTTTTTGCAACCTATGTCAAGCTGTTGCTAAATTTAGGGCGACTTGCGGTTCGGACAATTTTGCGGCGGCGGCTTTCTCTTCTTCTTCTTGCGAAATAGTGGTAACAATAAAACCGCCAGTTTCAACTGGGATTATAATGCTATCGTTTTTAACAAATCCGTCCATATCCTCGGCAACAAACTTCCAGTAGTTTTTTACTGGGTCAAATTTCCAGTTTTCTTCAAATATTTCTTTACGGACTTCTTTTATCATTGCGACAATTTCGTCCATTAACTCATCATCCAAAGCTGGATCCAGTCCTGCATCCTTGGCGGCTTTTTCCCTAATTTCCCATGGAAGACTTCTATCTTTCCATATTGGAATTTGAGTTGCTTGTTCCATAAACCTGCACCCCTTTCATGTACTTTTCCGCAAAGGTCGACATAATCATTATTTTAGGCTTTTTTATTACTATATCGGTAAAATCTTTATCGCCTGTTATTAGTATATCCATTTTATTGACGACCGCAGTCCACAAAATCGGAATATCGTCAGAATCACGCATATCAAGGTAATTTTTAGGCATTCCTAAAGGAGTTTCCAGTAAAGTATACTTTAGTTTTGCCAAATTTCCGTTTATTTCGTTTGCTTTTTGCGGTTGTTTGTTGGCTGTAACTCGGTTTAATTCCTTTATTGCGTGTTCTGGCAAATATAAATCATAGTGATTACTGACATATTCAACCACTATTGGTGCAACTTTGCCACCATATATAATTCCCGAAAAAAGTACATTTGTATCTAACATAACTTTCATAGGTTGCTCCTTGCTACTGTTTTGTTGCAACTTGCTACTTTTTCGTGCGATTTCGTCAATTTCCGTCCATTTACTTCACTTTCCACTACTTACCAGATTTACCCGCCTTACGACGTATCCGTTCAGTATCATACTTTATACCTTTGCCTTTATAAGGCTCTGGTGGACGTTTTTCCCTAATATTGGCGGCATATTGACCAACTTTTTCCTTGTCGATGCCACTTACTACTATCTTATTATTGCCCTCAACTTCCGAGGTTACGCCGTCTGGATCGAGCATTTCTACTGGATGCGAATAGCCCAATGTCAATGTTAATTTGTTGCCACTTTTTGCTGCTCTGTAGCCAACGCCGTTGATTTCTAGCGTTTTCTTGTAGCCGTCCGTTACGCCAACTACCATGTTATTTAGCAACGTTCTTGTCAATCCATGCAATGCCTTGAATCTCTTCAAATCGCTTGGACGTGTTACTTTTATACTGCCGTCTTCCATTTCAATTTTTATATCCTTTGGCAGTGTTCGCTCTAGCGTGCCTTTTGGTCCTTTTACTGTTACCTGATTGTTTTCGCCGATTTTTATATCAACGCCGCCAGGTACTGTAATCGGCATTTTTCCTATACGGGACATAGTTTTTTCCCTCCTTGCTGTCAAGTTCTATAGGCGGATTTTCGCCCAAAATTCAAATGTTTTCCATAAACTGGCGGATAATACCTGCCCGTCCGGCAGGCGGGTCCGCCCCTACGATTTTTGTTGCAAGTATCGAGTGTTTTTTCCCAAAACCAATTATTTTCCCCAAAATAGGTTATTTTCCCCAAAATGGGTTATTTTCCCCAAGAATGGGCTATTTTCCCCGAAAATGGGCTATTTTCCCCGAAAATGGATTATTTCCCCCGAAAATGGGCTATTTTCCCCGAAAATGGGCTATTCCCCTCAAAACAGGCTAAAATCCCCAAAAATCGGAATTTTCCCAAAATCCAATAAAAATATTAAAGTTTGTCCACTTTACAAAGTGGCGGGGGTTTGGGGGC
>JGI24700J35501_10930504_pt1 | contig 14796 bp, 7 predicted proteins | sample TergutTh196P1_FD_35501 | JGI IMG/M metagenome (IMG submission 35501)
ATTACGAATATCCGTACAAAATACAAGTTGATCTTCCTGTGCATAATATTTTCGAAATTCTTTCTCGCGATTCCTGTACCAAGAAAATTTAACCCCGAATGCCAACATGTTCTTTTCGCATAGCCTTGAGCCGAGTAATTCACTCTTTTCTTCTTATTGCGTATCTGGAGGGAGTCTGTTAATAATGTACCAGGCGAAACTCAACTACAATATAACAATTAATATGACTGCAATACACATTACATAATCAAATGCACACAACCACAACTAAAGTTATATAATTGTATTATAAAGAGAGATGCGTGAGAGCATCTCTTAGCGTTACATCTTACGGCTGTAGATACTAAAAAAACGGAATTGCGCCAAAACTAGACGTGATAGGAAGAAATTGACATCATTTTTGGACTCAGGGCATCGATTTCCATTAAAATAACCTATTTTCTATTTTACCGCAAAATCATGTTGGCTAGTGTTATCACAACTTCAGGACACAGTACCGACTGCTATACTTCATATTAATATGACTGTGATACATAAAGAGACAAGCCTCTTCCAATATAATTTCAGCTTTTCTTAGCATATTTTTGTAACATCTTCACCTGATGATAACCTTACAGGTGGAAATACGTAGTGAATGTTGTAAAAACAGAACTATTTTGCAATAAAGGGAGTTGTGTTAAACCGAACTGTCCTCATAAAACTGACAACTTTACCTTCCACTTTTAATTTTTAAAACATGCACCTTAAGTAGAAAGTTTTATCATTAGTATGCTGAAACTTAAAAGCAAAATATTCACATTATAAATTCCAGGTGCCAATGGAACTCTTAAAATCACTCTGTCAGGAACAGGAAGTTCATTGTATGGTTATCAAATACAAATCTTTCTAACATCCAGACAGACTAACATGACCTTCAAATGGGTTATTTTTCATTCTTACACAACAGTGAAAAAAACTGTGGCTTTTTGTGACAGATGTTAGTGATACTGTTAACAATGACAGAGAATACAAGTATTTGAATGCCTGAGCATGCCATCAAAATTTACTACAACAGAATGCATTATACTATGGAATTCTTTTTTCCATTCTATTCACATATTACAAGGTTGGTCACTAGCTGGGTTCCTAACAGAGCCAACAGTGTATAGATATTTATGACATATACAAAATTCAACACACATATCACGTATCACATTAGTCATGAGCCGATCAATCCCCTTACAGGTCAATTTGTTGCCTTGTATCTCAAGGACCTGTACTTTATGTAACTCAACGTGCAGGTAATTTCCCAACAACACTTAAACTTATTTCCTTTTAAAAATTATGCTAAACTTGTCACCTAATCCCCCATTATTTTCTTCATGTACTATTGAGACAGCAGGAAAATTAGCCATATATTAGTGTGCAATTCAGCATGAAAAAGTATTCTTCATTAGTCCATACAATATTTGAAGCATTAATAATGATTCATTCAGGTTCTATGAAACACAGTTCAGATATACCTGTAAATTATCCACATAGGATACACACCAAGACGTGTTGCAATCCACAGCAATGTAAATATCACAAACAACACATCACATACCCTCTGGTAATTTGAGTACTTCGCCATTTTGGCTGCCTATAAGAAAGTGAAAATAAGTTCTTAATATTGTGAGAGAAGTGTACAGTTCTGTTGCTTAACCTTGAACAACCTAGTCCAGTTCTGCTTTGTTATAAACACTGAAAACTGTGTAACACAATAAACTTTACTGCTACAACAGCAAATTCCATAAACATCAAAACATTCAGCAGCTATCTCTATTTTGACAAATAAATCACAGATTATGAAAGTAACCTATTAATCCCTTCTAGTGCAAACAAAAGAGAATTTACTGTAAAATCTACATTCTAACAGTCTTATTAGTAAAGTAATACACCATCATCAGAGCCCTACAGAGTTGAATCTTTTCAATAAATTTTGGGTATCCATTACAGCACCTACTGCATATAAACTGATAGGTATGCTTTTCAATGTGACAAACACATTATTTTTAGCTCAATAAATGAGAAATCCCTTCTGTAAGCAAATAAGAATTTGTGATCCATGTTCTAGGCACTGTATTATTTCTTTTCTTAATTACCAAATACATTAAAAATGACAGAATACTTTAATCCACTGGAAATTATTTATATTAAAATCAGTGAACATTCAAACTAGCATGGAAATAACTTCACGCCTTTAAGACAACCTTTATCTTTGTACATCCTACTCTGCTATATCTTGAGAATTAAAATCTGGATTTTCTGAACAGTGAACACAATAATACTTCTGTACATGACATTCACATTTTTCTCTGTTATTAGTCTTGCACACGTTCATAGTCAGCAATGAGCAGTACATGCCTCTTTGTAACTTCCAGATATAAATTCATGCACTCAAGGATAAATTCTGCAAATTCTGAAAAATATGTCACATGTACCATATTTTTCAATAATGGTGGACAGTTATGGAGCAACAGATAAGCAGTGTAATACAAAGATGCAAGCATTTCAAATAGGCATTTACAAATTCACAGACAAATGTCAAACCCATGCAGCTTACCTCAAGGAAAATGTCAGCACAATCATGAATCAGAAGCACCAGTGTTCCAATGCGATGGAGGTTGCACACCCATGAGAATGCCATAAGGCATATTGTGGCCACGTGATGTACAAACATCTGCCAGAAATCCTTCCGCTTAACATCAAAGAACTGTGATACGGTCAATGACCAATAAAATGCCAGGGAGAACATGTAATACCACCAGCAGTCTGAAGTGATGCTCTAGTTCAGATAAAACAGACAATGTCAAGAAAATTTATATAATACATAACTGTTCCTATTCTTTATATAACTACATTTATCAGTGCATTCCTCTTTTCCACTCTGAAATTATCAACATGATGTCATAAGTAACACACACATGTTCATGCAACAATTGTTGCAGTAGAAAAGCTGTATCACGACATGCACTGTATATAAGATATATGACATTTCTGTACCTGTACTGAATTTCTAAAGCTTAATGAGTACTTTGATATAATTGTGCCACCATCTGTGGCATTGTTTTAAGTATTATTAAAATACAGAATATGTCAGCACTTTCTGCTGTAGAGAGTATGTCTTGTCAGAGCTGGAATATACTAACTCATAACACACACAAAAAAGTGGACCTCCTGTCTCCTGTTGGAGGCTCAACACCAACAAAATGAATTACGTAAAACTACAATCAACTGATCAAACAACAGACCCTTTACTGGAATAGCAGGAGCTATAGCAGCAGTACCACATCAATAATTCATATCAAGAACCCAGAAATTATACAAGTTCATTGAATTCTAAAATGTTACATACCAAAAGGATTAAGTTTCCTTGTGTTGTATCACTAATACCAGAAGCATGAAAATGGATATGTCCAACAACATACCACATAACCAGTAAATATTATGGATCCAAAAGCCTTATCACTTGTTTGAACATACAGTTGTAACATTGCATTTTCAATGTATGTCAGAAACATAATAGAATTTCAACTCAAAGTTGAAGTTAAATTTCACACTTCACTTAATGGTGAAATCAAAACGAATAATTGTGACACACATATTCAGGTTTTATCAACTGCATGACAGCAGAGTAAACGTCATATCAGGAACAAATATGATGCTGGCCCTCAAGCCAGTCCAAACACACTAAAGGCACAATTTCTACTAGCAGACTTTCCACTGACTGGCCAGTAACCAATGAGCAGAAATCTTAATCACTTTCAAAGTAACAGGCCTACTTCATGAAGGCAGCACAGCTCAATGATGTACAATATAGGAGCTTAACACACAGTTTACCAAATAGACTGGTGCTGTGATAAGACTACAGCTGTATTCAGGAAATTCCTGGTTCCAATATATGCCTGATCAGCTGTTCCAAGGTTTGTCAGTTTTCCTTAGTCACTCCAGACCATGACAGCCCAAATCCCAATTCATGAGTCACCCTATCATACAACACTCACAGTCTTCCCTTACTGACCGCACAAAAAAAAATCACAAAGTAAGTTTATGACCTGTCTCCATAAAATTTTTATGGTGATGGCTCATTGGTTATAATCACCAAACAAAAAGTGAAACAAGATTTTGCACTATTACTATGTTACCTGAAGTTCTGAAAAATACCTCAAAGAAATCTGCATAGTTTTTGCGATAAACGTCAATGTCAAGTTTTACAATTCTACATTAAGCAGCAAGTGTCACCTCCACATCAGTCACCAGTATGCACATTCACCACCTTCATATCATCAACAACATGAAATTTAAACAATACGAACAAGGAGTGGCCTATAGTGGGATGTTTACATCAAGTGTCTTGGACATGTTTCCCATCAGAAGAAAGAGAGTAGGCTAAACCATATTTGAACTGCTACCATGTCAATAAAAAATTTTAAAAAGGACAGGGAAACAATATAACAAATTCTGAGATATGAACTAGCTACATATGATCATTCCATCACATCTCTGCAGCAATGTCTGCCTGTGAGACAAAAGATTCACCAGCAACAATAAATTCCACATATTGTGTAATTCCAAAACATTTAAAAAAAGTAGGTCATTATCATATGGCAGCAAAGCTGGAACCATCAGGACTCATGATCTCTTATACCAGACATCACTGAAATGTGTTTCATGAGGCAGACAGCAGATTTCAGTGTTTGTAAACAAGAAGAAATAAAACAATGCATACATGAACTTCACAAACACCAGATTTTTATACAGCGCTGCAGAGGCAATTGTAAAATAAAAGCTGAAAGAATACACACTGGTATGAACAAAATAAATCCTCATAAATATTAACCCACAAAGAGAAAACACTCAGAAAATACCCTCTAAATAAGGCATAAAATTTAAGGTTCACAAGAAAGGATGTCTTGGCCTAAAATGCAAAGGGTAGGAAGAATTTTGCCACTGAAGGTGGTGGTGGTGGTGGTAGAGGAAGACAAAGGGGGAACAGAAGTATGACATTACATTAACACCAGAAATGAACATATCATTAACCAATGATTTATAAATCTCCTCCACAGAAACAAAAATAAGTTCTTTGAGGTTTACAATTTCCATTCATCAATATGAAACATGAAGGAAAAGCACGCCAAGGAAGACCTAAAAAATTATGAAAATATTTTGTTACCACTTCTAACAGTGAAAATAGGTCTGAAAGAATAAAGTATGAAAATCATCCTTGATTTAATCACAGCTGAAAATTACAAAAGTATGATATTCTTCATCACCGCTCTCCATTCCCTTATTAGTTCATCTCTCTTGGATCAAAGTGTTCTCCCTGATATTGTTTAAGAGCCACCATTCACTAACACTGACTCACAGTGTGGCCAGGTTTCACACTCATATAACATATAATTTATCAGCTACTTCAACAGCTCCGAACAATTCTGTGATGTTAGAAAATCACCCATGATGCTTAACTGTTGACACAATGACCTGTTTTATAAACAATAAGGACACAACTTCTTATCAAGTACCTACCCTGACATGCATTCAAACAACAGTGTCTCTCTTACATCGCTGACCAGAGCAAGGTAGCTTATTACAAAGAAATCCTGAATCAATCGTGACATCCCACGACAGCTGTGGTCTTTTTGTCAGAGTTAAAAGAGACTTTGTACTTACCTATCTTATTCTCAAATGCAAAACTGGAATGTATGTGTGCAATATCAATAAAACCCAAACCAGTCCACATTTCATTTATATTAAAATAAATTTAAAAACTAAAATTACTCTTTTTACTTAAAGGCAAAGGTAACATACCTGGTGAGGGTAATCATACCAACAATGATTAATATCCCATAACCACGGTTTATCCCACAAGCAGAATACACCATATGTAAATGCGAATGTATAGTATAACCATCGCCAACTGGAAATTAAACATAACTCTTTTCACTTACACAGTCAAAATTTTCACATGCACTTAACAGCTATAGAAATATGACATGCCATAACTTACCATGTCTCACAAAATTTTGTTAATGTTGATGGCCTATCCTGTGAACGCCTGAGACGTAACCAGCGTTCCACTTGCCTCTCTGACAAGTCCACTTGTTTAGCCAGTCCTACAATCTAAACAAGAATTAACCCTTATGAAAGATCCTTGGTTCCACATCCCATTCCATAACAACAAACGCCTATTTGACTGTATAAAATAAGGAGTTTTTGTAACATTGATTGACACAGTACACGTACCAGAAACTAAATTATACAAATCTACTGGTTCATACACGACATGTAGTAAGATACCAGCACATGAATACAGAGAACAAATCGGATTTATTATGGACTACAAAAACGCTTTAAATCGCGTCTGCTAACTCATGAAACAAAGGTTATGATATACAAAACCCTTACTAGACTCATTCTGATGTATTGAAGTGAAACATGGACGTTTAGCACTATCAGATGAATTATGACTGTGTAACTCTTAAAAGGAAAATATTATTTAAAGTATATGGTCCAATGCAAGAGATAGGAGAATGGAGAAAAAGGTACAATCCAAGAACTGTACAAGCATTACCGGTCACTGGAAATTATCAGAACAGTTGAAGTGACCCAGCTATGATGGGCAGGGCATTTACAAAGAAAGGGTCACAGTGAAACACCCAGAAGCATCACAGATTTCAGGCTGGAAGGAAGGACAGTGAGGAGACCTAAAATTTGGCGGACAGATGGTGTAGTGGATGATCTGAGGAAGCTGGGGATCCAAAGATGGTGGATGGTCACCAGAGACAGACAGTTGTGTCACAGGGTTCTACAGGTAGCCAAAGCTCATCATGGATTGTAATGTCACTGATGATGATGACTGGTTCACACAGCACATGTATTTCACAGTCAATTTAGAACAAAATTTATGTTTCTTCCTCTCATAATCTGCATTGTTCTTTTTACACAGACCACCAAAATCTGGATATATCAGGCCACAGAGGTCATGGCAATTACTGCTTCATATAACAGAAATGAAACTCTGTTGGATTGTTTTACTGATTGACAGGTTTACAGCTGAGTCACACCTTTATATGCAGTTATCTTATCATCTAATAATCAAATCAAAGTACAAACTGAAAAGAAGCTAAACTTACAATCTAACCTACGCAGGGTATTGGCATTTATTCCACACCATATGGAAGTGGCTATAATGCCATGACTCAGTCTTCTAGAATTTCATAGCAGCACTTCCTCCATTAATTGTTATACTGCCATGTCATTGTCAAATCTCTACCAGAAATCTGACAACTGTTTCCCTTTCAGATTCATGAGTACAGATAACAGAAATTGAACACACAAAACACTGCATATAATAACTCTAAACATCAGTATGGAACAGTAACATTGTTTAACCCTTTTGATGGCAGAATTAAATGACTCTAGTGATCTGCAGATGATGTGAATTTAAACTGGGGCCAAACACAGGAAGATAAAAGTATACGACGTTCAGCACCAAAATTGGTGAGTTCATCTCTCACTACCAGATTACAGGAAAATTCATCATTAAATCCTTTTCAAATGTGGGAGAATTCAACATTGAATCCTTTGAAAATGTGGGAAAATTAAAACTAAATCCTGTAAAAATGTTGGAAAATTTAAGTACTTGATAGTGTTAACACCAAAACAAAATCATAGTCCTCATGAAACTAATGAGAGATGGAATGAAAAAAATATTCTGACATGAATGGCAGCAATATTCTACACGAAATTTTAACTTCATTTCTTAATCCTCTGTACCACTGCTTACAAATATTTGACATTCCCATGCCTTCAAAGGATTTACTGGGTATATTTTTTGTCATGATTTTTTTCCTGCATTCTGGTGACAGTAATGTCCAGCAGCTTTCTTACAAGCATGTAACAGTTTGCATATTTCATTATAAGTACATTTTTTGGTCAATAAATAATCAAAACAGACCACACGCTGGTGGATATTCTATTCAATTCCGAACCCTCCTGATTTTCCTGGACCTTCACAATGAAACTGTGAAGTTAAAATGCAAAGCAATGGCGATATAAGGCCAATACAATTTCCTCATGAGCACGAAATTTGAACAGCCCTTTTCAACAGACACTACAAAAGCAATTTTTATATAGACTAGTTTGTATCTTTGCAATCATACTGAAACCTGCCACAACTTACCCAAAATCTAAGAGCCACCTCAAAATCCTAGACACCAGAAGGGTTAGGTGAAGCAGGTTCCATACTGAGGACTCAAAAACATTATGTTTTGCTGTATAAAATTTAGTCACCCAGGCAACCTGGCACCCGGGATTTCTGCACTCCTGTAGTACTAGTAACATTATGTATCACCTCGAAGGCAAACACTCACAAAATCGTATTAACAACACATTTGCCATGTTCAACAAATGCTTTAAAGCAAACACACTTATGTTAAATACAGCAAAACAATCTTCATGAGTAAAATGTGTTTATTTAAACATAGGTTACAGTAATAAAACAACCAAAAAATAGTCACAGCTGAATTCCTTGGCCTGCAAAATGGTAATAACTTAAAATAAGAAAAGTGTATTGACTATACTGTATTATCCCCAAACTTAGTTTACCATGTGGGCAATCACACCTGTCATGACAAGGACACTTCAGAGTTAGTTTACCTTGTACATTTCCATTCCACTATGTCTTTTCAAATTATTTTTTGGGGAAATAAAACACACAGCTGAAGAGTATTCACCGTACAAACATGCTCACAGGTATAAATAAAAGCCTTCTGCAGGAATTTAATATACTTCCGCTTGATGGTGCAGAAAACCTTGGCACCTGGTCACCCAGGTAACGAAATGACATACAGCAGCACCTAATATTTTTAGCACAATTACTGCAATTTGTTGCCACTTACATACAAAAATGTGCATCAGTTTACATGCACTGACCAGAAAATGTCAGATAATAATGAGATTCACAGGTCACTCCAGAACTGTGAGTCCTGAGTATGGAACTTGATTCATATCACCCCTCTGGCACTTAGAATTTGCAAGTGGCTCCTAGATTTTTGGAAATTTTGTGGACCCCTGTTTCCTCTTCCTAATGAATACCTAACAGGATTTAGGTCAGCAGTGAAGATTCTCTCTTAGCTGACTCCACCTCAGTAGACTTTTCTTCAAATGGGGAAGAATATTAAAACTGAAATCCCCTAAGTAATGCAGTTTTTCACATGCCCACCTTGCTACATTTTCTGACAAGATGATTATCTATCCTGTTCTCTCAAACACTGAGAACTGGTAGACTATTTCATTTGTCTGGAGGGCCTCATGAAAACTACAGAAAATCAATGCTCCTGAACAAATTATTAAAAAAGCAGTTTATGAATACAAGTCTGAAGCTGCTTGATGATTTTGATTTCATACTTTATAATTGCCATTCCTTGGGAAGAAGGCATCAATGTAATTTAATAAAAATACCAACATCAATAAAATAACAAATCACATACAGGGGCAAACATTTCAATACCCGTATTGGCTAAGCAACATTTTGTAACTGCAATGCCAACCGACGATTATTTGAAATTGTCCATTTTCTCTCCTAGTTTACCAGATAAAAAAACTTATCAATGATATGGTGCATTCACAAAACACATCAACTGTAACCTGAAAAAATATACTGTTCTACAAATATAACTGTGTGAAAATTAGTGTACTTGCTCGCTTGCGCCTCATGACTCGTTTTGACATGTAGCCTACAGGAAGAAGTGCTATCTTACATGTACGTCACTTTCGTTTTCCATGTGTAAAAATAAAGTGCTTACCTCCTTGTGCTTCATTTTTCTTTTTGATAAATACGTCCTCTCCAAAATAGCATTAGGAGGTGCCTTCTTTGGTTTTGTATTCTTGATGCCCAGAGAAATCCCAACAGGAGCAAACCAATACCTACAATGTACAAATTTCATAGTATAAAAATCGTAGGCTGAAATACCGTACAAAAAACCTAACCCAAACTATTTCCACTAACCTTTCCAATACAAATCTCACACCCAAAAATACAATTGCAAACGGCAGAGGTATTGCTAGATGTCTGTGATCGGCATAAGCTATTTTATCATTCGGTTCTAAATCTGCCCAAGTAACATTTGGCGGCAACCACACATCCGGGTTCCAAAATTTATCCATCAAATCTCTAAAGAAAAACATTTCTCACGCGGCTTCACTCAACTAGTGACACTCTACCCACGCCCTAAACCATTCCAACTTGTGATCTCAACTGATCTTTGATCACAACCAACACTTTTCGTGGTCTGCGTTGTGGCGTGACAGCTCTGATCCGTGCTCCACGATTACGCGTGTTGATTCACGTACGAGTACAAACCATGGCATAGTTGCCGCCAGATGGCAATTTCACAATTCGTTATCTAGGTGTTATAGGGCTGTTGTTACGGCAGTGATTGAAGTTTTGTGTGAATGCTATTATACATCATGGTGAGAAGTTTATCCCGCCACTAAAATGAGCAGTCAATGTCGAAGTTCATTAAACGCATGCCGGCTAGATGAATGGTTTTCTTTTGGCGGTAAACACAGCGGAAGGTGTCTGTTATGGAGGCATCACGTCGGGCGTACCAACGTTTCGGAGAATGTTTCGGTCTTCCCCTAAGACGTTGGTGCCTTTGTACCAATCAACACGGTGCCAAATTCCAAAAGCATGGAATGCGATCGGCACCTTTGTGAATACCTAAAGTCACAATGTAAGGTCGTCAACAGAGACTCCACTCAGACATGAGGCACTGAGCCAGAGAATTGTGAACAAAATGTCATTTGTAAATACGACCAGCCTGGGAGATTAGCGATTCCCACACTGCTACAGCGAACGACGTAATAGTATTGAAGATTTGAATCGACATGATTAGTATATGGTTTTAGAAAAAATTCAGGAGGATGACTTCTGCACTGGCGGCCATATTGCACCCGCTATTATACAGTCGCTCCAAAAATCCAGATTTTCCTGGATTTCGAAATGCCAGGTGTGGAATCCAGTAGTGTATGCCCTCTATCAACAGCTGTATTGTTCATTAACCCCCAAGTGACGCACGGTTTGAAATTCCAGCTAGTGTGTAGACCGGTGAATCAGTAAAGTTGCGTTGCGTTACTTGCATTCATGTACCAATTGCGCACCGATGCCAGCAAAATTTGAAGTATAAAAGGTCCGTACAGTGCACTAAGGCCGGCATAGAAGGATTTAAACTGGAAGCTCAACGAAAACACGAAATTTCATGTTTTCTTGAAACTGCTAATAGCTGGGAAAGTTGAGAGTTAGGTACATCCCTTTCGTCCAGTAAAGTCTCAAGATTCATTAACCCAACAAGGAAGAATAAATAATAAAAGAGCTTTTCAGTTTGCAGGATATACTAATCGTTGGAGTGCACTGTGCGGGCCGCACCGATTCGTATAAAACCTTGTGAGGATAAAGTACGCATGCCCTAAAGCAAAATTACCAAGTAGTATAACAATTTTCACAAATTCCAAAGAAAACTGAAATGGAGTTTCATGCCATGCTTATCAGCGGTGATTCTTTGTTAATACTAAACATGGTCAGTTATCTACAGGTTAAGGTGTGGTACCCTTAACCACATAGCAGGTTTGCATCTTGCCATGGTCTTTTCCTTTGCTATCAGTGGTAATTTGCGGTATAAATATGTCCTTCACAAATGCTATGGGAGTGGTGGGCTGATTTTTTATATTTTGCTGACATATGTACTTACACATGTAATGCATAAGTGTAGGTTAATTACTACAAGAGAATAGTTTATTATAGTTTGTAAACATATTTTTATGCCAGTTTATTCCACAGGTCCATTAACTGTTGTTTTTGAGGTTGTACAAAAATGATTGTACTTATCATATGATGTAACCTATGCCAGCAAGTGAAAAATAGGAATTCATGAGCAGCCTGGCCACACACATCAGGTGTTCAACTATAACAATAAAAATAGTCACTGTGAATATACTTCTTTCATCATGGAGATGAGACAACAGCTCCAATACAAAAACTATGTTGCAACATTTCTATGATGAATTAGTTGCTAAATATTACATATAAAGAAAGAAATAGAGTAAAAATATTCTTACAGTCAGTTTTCCATGAAGTGTACTTGTTTATGGCACATTACCACTGGAATAAAATAAGGGAAGAGTACTAAAAGAATAGAAAATATAAAAAACAGTAAGTTAAAAGAAAGAGAATTATAACTGTGCTTTAACCTATAGACTACCGACCCCGATATGCAGACAGGATGAATCTGTAGTAATGAGCAAGGTATGAAATTTCTCAGTTTTCTCTAAACTTTTTAAATATGGGATCATCCTGCTGGGTTGTTTTGCTTTGGGACAGGAGGTCATTTTGCTCACAAAGTTTAGAATCAGTGAGGACTCGACCATGGAACTTCAACAGTGACAATAAATTTGTGTATAGATCAGTTGTATTGCAGAATATACATTGCTCTTGTTGGTGGTGACTGAATCAGCTGAATTCTCAGTAATCCCATGTGTTTCTTGTTTGAAGTGAATGTTTTGGATTTTATGGTTGGGCAGTTGTAGGGACAAGATGTTGTTGTTTCGCTTTATTGCTTTTCATTAGAAGAAGAGCTCTTATACATCTTCCAGTTGTTACCAGCTTTTACTAATATTACATCCTGGTTTTGTGATGCTAGTGACAGTATTATGTCAATGTATCAGTTTTCAGTGGTAGGTCCTATAGGAAATGTGTTTTCCATTTTTTATTCTTACTGTTGCAGATTCTTTGAAAAATGGACATGAAATAAAATTTCCTCATAGCTTGTTTTGCTTTAACATTACATGCGTCCTATCAAGGGCCTAGGACTTGAAGAATTTTTGTTTTTTATGTTTCTATATCTTGAGCAATGCCATTTAAATAAGTAGCCTATATGGAAGATTAAGGTTAGCTCCTGGGATCAGAATGCACTCGTAGTTCCTGTCATTTTCATACTTTTATACATTAAAAGGTAAATAGGAGCTCCTAAATGAGTGTAATATTCCTGGCTTATAAATCTTCCATGAACACATAATAGTACAATAGTGTAATTTTATTAAATATATGAAAATGAGTATCATTTCTTTTCACTAGTACACTTGACATTGCTTTTCCCTGTATTTGATCCACCATATTGTGGTACTTTTAATTTACAAATTACATGGCAGTATTATACAAATTCAGGTATACATAACACAGCTAAAAGTATCTTAAGATTGGCTCATCTGTTAATGGTTTGGCATTTTATCACACGTCATCATTCAAAAAAATTAAATTAATATGCTGTATTTACTTTGTAGAATGAATGTATTATTTGAAAAGAATTCATTTGTATATTACATTATTAAAATGCTTGAAGAAACAGTTGTCTTTTAACACAGATCACTCACAAAAGAGGCATTTCTTTTCAACCAGCTTCAATACATTCCACATAAAATAATGATACTTGTACACTGTGTACCAGAGAAATATTCCATCAAATAGAGGTAATACAAACCAGATTTGTATAAAGCTTCTCAGTATACATGGCAGTGTTGGTGCATATTAAATCTGTAACATTAGTCACTCATAAAATTTGTGATACATTTCCGTCAGTGATGCATTATGCAACCTATCACTCACGTTTTTTAAATGAGACAGAACTAGTCATATATGCCTTTCAGTTCTTTGCTGGAATGGCTCATACAAGCCACAATATATGTAGGAGCTACATGTCATCCTAAAATATCAGCAATGTTATTAAATCGCTCACAGTCACTCATAATGTTGACAGATACTTCATGGCTGCATAGTCTCTTCACATAGTAAATATTTACAGAGCCGAGTGCCTTGCAAATTTCCTCGTGGAAACCAGGGATTTTTAATTTCTGATTATGCGCCAGAAGACATTGGTTAAAGTAACCCTGTTCTATATTTCTGTATTATTTTCAGTCTTTGTAAAACAGAGTATCCAGCAGTAAGATGTTAAATTTCAGTAACAGTGGAGCTAAGAAGAAAATTGCTGCAAAATTGTGCAGTCTTCTTTTATGTTGATCTTATTTCTTTATTGAAGTAAAGAAGCAATAAATGCCTCTCTTTGTGTTCTTAGACTGTCACATTAAAACCTGAAAAATGTTTTGAAGCATGTAGCAGGAAAACAATTCTTTATTATAATGTGAAACTGGATTTCCATAGACCACTTACCACAGTAAGTAAACAGAGTAAGTAAGCTTCACTCAGATTGAGAATTTTGTTTTATAGTGTCACTCTCAATTTGTAATAGGAAAGCAAATTAATATTTCGCACGTTTCTTGCAAATATAGAGCAGTGTTTCTCCAATTTTCCTTCTACATGTGAATCAGTTTATGAATGCTGCAGAAAACATTCATGACTGTTTATACAGTACTTTGTAGAAAGAAAGGTACCATTACTCAGATGTGACCAAGGGTAGCTTTTTTTTTAATTTCTAATAGAAATAAGTGAAGGAATTTTATTTCCAATTACCATTGTATCCTTACAGCACTTTCCATTATTTCCTCACTGTTGTTGTTATTATTATTATTATCATCATCATCGTCATCACTGTCTCCTTTTTGCAGGGTATCCATACACATATTCCCGAGACAAACCATGTCCCTAGAGGATACATTGTTACAGCTATTCTTTGTTGTTTATGGTGCCTCTATTTCTAGTTCCTGCGTTGGCTCTTTTGTTCTTTTACGTTAGCACTTTCTGAAGTATGTGTGCAGTGCCCAATA
>JGI24700J35501_10930503_pt1 | contig 14781 bp, 10 predicted proteins | sample TergutTh196P1_FD_35501 | JGI IMG/M metagenome (IMG submission 35501)
AGCAGAGCAGAGCAGAGCAGAGCAGAGCAGAGCAGAGCAGAGCAGAGCAGAGCAGAGCAGTAGCTTAAGCTTCGCCCTTTTGTTGACCCCAAAAAACACCCGCAAATCACAAGCGTGTATTTTAACGCCTGTGATTTTTTGTTGTTGTAAAAAAGAGCGAGTCTAATTTCGGCGAAAGCTCAATAATAGGAGGTTAATATGAAATTATTTATGGAATTATTAAGGCGATTTACAGAAAATCCGATTGTTAAAACAATAGTTCAACTCATTCCAATGATTTGGGTTGTTATTGTGTTGAATATTTTCGGATATAGGCTAGGACTAACTGATAGAATTGGAGCTGGGGCTACCCAGATAGGAGAAATCGTTACAATTTTTGTATTTGTGTTTGTTGGGTTGTATATTTTACTAACAAATTTTCTTATTAAAATGGTTTCACGCAGAGATGCGGATGTTAGATTACAGAAGGCTTTGGATGCATTTGCTAATTTTGCAAGTGAAATTTCATATACTGAAGTTGCTGAAGTTAGAGATATTTCATATGAACAGTCAAAGGCTAGATTGCAGGAAATTTTGATAATGCTTATTAAATTTGTAAGTACGATTTCATATATTGATAAGGAACACATTTCCGCATCTGTGTTTTACACTTTTAATGGAAATCGTAATGAGTGCGATTATGTTTTTGAAAGCAATAGAGTACCTGCTCTAGATCCACAAACCATAATGTACAGTAATCAATCATTTGGAAACCATTTATTACATAGCCCCAGTGAATTTGAATTTATGAACGATGTGAAAGTGGGCGAAATAGAGGGAAAATATATTCTGACTAATCGTAATAGAGGTATGTTCGACATAACACGCAAATATGGTTCAACAATCGGATTAAGTATTATTAAAGCCAGTGATGAAAAAGGAAAATACGGTCACCGTGCAATAGAAGCGGTCGTTTTCGTATCTACTTTTGGCTACGAAATAGTGAATGAAGAAAGTAAAAATACATACCATTCAAGAGAAGTAATTGAAAAATTGATAGAGAGAGTTATGTTGCGTACCGTCAAAAAACAAATCGAAAGGGAATTGGAAATTCTAGCAGAACGGCCTTAGACGCTGTATTCAACCATACTCAACAGTACACAGCGACAGTACTGTCGATGTCCATGGTAGACACGTGGCGGCAGTTGGCGGAGTTCGCCCTGCTTTGTGGGTAAACTTAAATTTTGTATTCTGCAAACTTTACTTTACAAACCAAATTTACGAAAGCCACAATTTTATGATACAATAGACTCGTCTTAAAACCGTGGGGTTCTGACTCGCACCCCTCGCCCCGCTCGTTTTGATGAGTTATTTTAATTTTGAAATGAGGTGTCTTCCATGCTTCGCCAAGAGCTTATCGATTTTTGCTTGACTTTTTTAGCCGTGTATGAAGATTACCCTTTTCATAATATGGCAGACCCCGCCGTCTGGACAGCGATGCGGCACAGTGGCAACAAAAAGACATTTGCCTTTATATACGTTCATAACGAAAAATTATGTGTAAACCTAAAATGTGAGCCGCTTAATGCCGATTTTTTGAGACAAACTTTCGAAGATGTAACACCTGCCTATCATATGAACAAGGTACATTGGAACACGGTGGTACTAGGCGGCGATGTTCCTATCGATGAACTAAAACGTATGATCGAAGACAGCTATGACCTAACAAAGCCTAAAATTCGGCTCGATGCCAAAAAGACACAGAAATGACACAAAAATTTAATATAAAATTCATACTTTTTGTGCTATACTACGTATATGTTCACGTAACCAAATTTTTATAAGGAGTGATTTTTAGATGAACAATTTTAACGGAAAAGATTATTACATGATGGAGCGTGTGTCCGCACCCGCTCAGATACCCGCTAGAAAAAAGCCTGGCAAACTGCGGAACGCCTTTTTGGTAACGCTCGCTTTTGCATTGATGGCGGGTACTTGGTTTGCGAGTCAAACCATAGCCGAACGGCGTTTTAATGCCATTTTGGAGGATTTCGCCTATGCTTGGAGCAATGAAATAACTGCCCCTGCTGACACTTCTATAACACTCATACCTGCCACCAGCCCTGTGTGGGATTCTCCAGGGATCGACGAGATAGTAACCGCAAATATGCCAACAAACACTTTCACATTAACACAGCTTTTTGAACGCTCAAACCCTGCTGTTGTGGCAATAGCGACGGAAGTTACTACCCTCAATATCTTTGGGCAGATTACCGTCTCGCCCTCCGCAGGCTCTGGCTTCGTAATCTCGCCCGATGGCTACATCGTTACAAATTCCCATGTGCTAGACGGCGTACGGACGGACAGGATATCTGTTCTGCTTTACGATGGCACGAGGCATCCCGCTATCGTCATAGGGCGTTCTCCAGATGACGACATTGCTGTCCTGAGGATTGAAGCCTCATCTCTTGCCTATTTGAATTTCGGTAATTCTTACAACATACAAGTGGGCGAACAAGTGGCAGCAATAGGCAATCCTTTGGGCGAGCTTAATAATTCCATGACCGTTGGCGTTATAAGTGCCTTAGATCGAGAAATAAACATAGATGGTCAGCCTTTCACGATGTTACAAACGGATGCAGCCATAAATCGTGGAAATTCTGGCGGTCCGTTGCTTAACCTTCAAGGGCACGTAATAGGAGTAGTAACGGCAAAGTCAGGTGGTAACAATGTTGAGGGGCTTGGTTTTGCCATACCGTCAAACAAGGCACAGGAAGTGGTGCTTTCTTTGATAGACAATACAACAGCAGAGGAAGGCCGCCCTGTAATGGGAATTATGGTTGGCGAAGGGATTATCGGTGATGGCGATCGGATAGTATTTCTTACCTCGATTACAGAGAACGGGGCTGCCCATCTTGCGGGATTGCTTCTTAACGACATAATTCGCAGCATGAACGGTACGCCCATACGGACCTTCAATGATCTTCGAGCTATTCTTGACAATTCCAGTGTTGGGGATATTATAACCGTTACGGTAGAGCGTTTGCATGAGGATGAAACGTCTACGACTTTTACTGTAGACATAGTTTTGCAGCCGCTTGATCCTTTTGCTCATGTGCGATAGGGGTTGAGATTTTTGGGTCGTGTCATATTGGGTTTTGTTGGGCTAAATTTTAGTATTTCAACTTACTTATGACACGACCTCCTTTTTTGAACATTTTTGGCTATTGCGAAAATTTTCAAAAAAATTTGACAAATCGAAATTTTTGGTGTACTATAATTGTAAGAACAGGCCGAACAGGCCGAACAGGCCGAACAGGCCGAACAGGCCGAACAGGCCGAACAGGCCTATAAACAAGGCCTTTTTTGCTATCCAACTCACAGCAAAAAGCCACCTTGAAAAACAAAAAGGAGGCACTACCAAATGAACGACAAAAACAAACGCCGTGAAACCGAAAATCCGCGTACATGGTATGAACGTGTTTACAAAAAATTTGAAACATATACCAAGGATAAAGAAAAAACCAAACGTAAATTGGCGGAAACCCAAAAAAATAAAGCCGATTTGGCAGACGAACGCACACAACTTGAACTCAACAAAAAGTCCGTTGAAAACGAAAGGTTTATCGACACCGATATACCCAAAACGATTGAGCGAGAAATACAGGAATATCGCCAATCGCTTACTGCACAAAAGACTAAATCCATAGCCCAACACAAGCAAATTGAACACGACAAAAACATCGTTGAAAATGAAACATTTAGCGATGCCGTTATAACGCAAATGATTGAGCAAGAGGTGCAGGAACACCGCAGTTCGCTTATTTCACAGGCGGAACAACAATACACAACCGATATAAACGACATTAGAACCAAATTAAACACAGCCCAAAATAAATGCGATAACCTAGCCAATCAGATTACAGCGGCGGAATCCGACCTGCATAATGCTGAAAAAATGCTAACCGATGCCACCAACTTCGATATTGCAGACACACCTAGCTTTTTTGATGAACGTAACGAGCTAATCAATATTTTCAGCACACTTTTTTCCAATGCAACGCAAACCCACGTAAATGACTGCTTTTCGTCATTCGATGAAATATACAGTGGCAACGGACTAAGAAAAATCAAGGAAAACGCACTAGAATTATCCGCAAAAGATGTGCTAGATACCGCTCAATCATTGCTGGGCAGACGGCTTGAAAAAAAGCAAAAAATAAAGGGATTGCAAAAAGAACACGCCGTTACCGCCGCCGACAAAGTGTTAAATGTACTCATGTATAAGATTGTTCCGCTTGGACAAAAACTACTCTTCCCAAAATTTTTGGAACGTAAGAATATTGCGGTAAAAATCTTGTGGTTTGTTGCCATTATACTTGCTACGGCATGGGTTGTGGGTAGAAGTGCTGTCTTTATTTTGGGCGGAATAGGCTTAATTATCGCAATAATTTTGCTGATAATATTCGGCGTGTTTGTGGCAAATGTAATCGCCAAATTGCGACTACAAATCTACATAAAAGAGATGACCGTCGCATATCTTTTCGCCAACGATACAGAGGAAACCTTGAAAAATTTGGCAATATACTGTGTCAATAAAAAAATGGCAGAAAGCGGCGAAAGTATGGAGGAATTTATACAAAGAACGCTAAGCGAAGCAGCCAACAGCAAAGAACAAACTACTTTATTGCTCGTAGACCTGCAACAGCAAGCACAGCAATCACAAGCCGAGTTAGCCGAAATCCATAAAACCGCCAAAAATATTGATTTTGCCCACGCCGACAACATGGAACTTTTGCAGTACGATTCTCTAAACGATTATCGTACGCAAATGCAGGAAAAATACGATTCCGAACGCAAAAACATGGAAACGAACTGGCAAAATCGGCAAAATCTGCGGATAACTGCATTACAGCAAGAAATAGATGAAATATCCGCTGAAATTATTGAATACGACACTAAAATAGCCGAATACGAGTTAGAGGCAACAAGCAAACGTGAAAAAGCACAAACAAACTGGCAAAACGAGCAAAACCAACGAATATCCGCACTACAACAACAAATAGACGAAAAATCCTCCAAAATCAACGATTGCGATACAAAAATAACCGCTCACGAAACAGAAATAGCCGATTTATCCCAAAAAATAGCCAACCAAAAAGCCGATTGCGATACGGTCATACAGGAAGGTGCGGAATTATATCTAACTTTCAAGCCAGCGGACTACATTTTGGATAACCATTATTCCTTTGCCGTTCGTAAACAAAACGACAACCAGCCGCAAAAATGGGTGGCAATAAAACACGATATGCAGCCAATCATATTTTTGTACGATGCGTTGGAAACCGTGGGCGGCAACGAGGAAGATTTTAAGAGCGGCATGAAAAAATTTCTAAAAACTTTTACAGAGTGGATTTTGCTTGTAAACGGCACAAAATTGGCAAAAATGTACTATGTGGATTTTCGCTATTCTGGCAGCTTTTTGCTAGATAACGCCTTGACAAAAGTTGGGTTGCTTGACATTTTTAGCAAAAAATCGGAAGTCGTCAAGCTATTGGAAAATTGGCGAGAAGATTTGCCCAAATTGGGCGGCGGAATAACCACCGAAAACAAAAGCCGCTACGCAAAAGAAAGCGAACCCGTCCAATACAAAATATTGATTATGTACGAGGCAGCGGATTTGTTCAAAGATAAAGAATTTATACAGCTTGACAATATCGCCAAAGATTTAGGCGTGTTGCCTGTAATTTTCCTGAAAAAACAGGATATTACGGCACTTGACAAGCTAAAATCTATCTCAAATAAGGATTTAGTGGGGATATATTCCAAAATAGCAGCCGCCAAAAATTGCTATTTTGTCAACTTAAATTTGGATATATCCGAACCAAACTACATTACACCCCACGATTTAAGCGAAACTGTAACCCATTTGCAACAAATGACATGGGGCGAAGAATAAAAAGGAGTGATTAAAATGGCACGTCTTAGTTTAACGGAAACTGATTTGAACGCCGCAAACCAAAAATTTACTGAATTTGTGGAGAATGTGAACGAGCAAATTGTGGCGTTTATTGAAACAGTGCGAGAATCCGTGCAAAAAACACAGTACGATCCCATAGCCAAGCATGGTCAAACCATAGTAAAACTGTATAACGACACAGCTTTGGCGGAAATTGATAGAATTTGCACCGAATGGCACGATAGCGAATCTTCATACGGAAATATGGCGAAAATTAGGCATTTAGGCGAATCTTCCGAGGAAATCGCCGTAAAGTTTGCGGAAACCCTATTAGATGCCGTCAAAGATGGCTTGAAACAAGTTGACGATATTGAAAATCCGACAGGTGCTGTGGAAATTGACAACGAACAGGATTTTGAAGATTTGCAAACCGCTCTCAAAACGGTAACAAATCAAATAGAAGAAATTACTGAACAGGCAAAAAGCCAGTTTGAAAAAGAAGCGGAAGAAAACACCGCTTTCCAATGTTTGCAAGTTCCAATAAACGCAATATCCGTGTTTATGAAGGATTCGTTTTGCCAAGTTGCCGAAAAATCCACCGCACAGCTTAAAGAAATGTTTGAAACCGATGCGGGCAATATGCAAAGCAACGTGGAAACTTCAACCACCGAAACCATCGCGCAAGCCACGCAAAGTGCAGAAAATTTAAGCACCGAGGTTTTGGCAGAAATTGAAAATTTATTCAACGATTAGAATTTTTAGGAGGACATTATGGAAGTTGGACAAATAGATATTGCGGCAATAGCCCAACAAAAGGAAGAGGAAAGCAGGCTATCTTACGAAAAATATGTTAGCAGCATGAAAAAAGTGCTTAACAGCGGCGAATCGTCTTTGCACAAAGAGGAAATAAAGCCTGTTCCATACGCAACCGATATTGTAATATGCCCAGAACCTGTGGAAATAATAGGCTTGTTCAAGGACGAAAACGATCCAAAATTGAACCACGAAAAACTTATGCAGTTGCGTGAAAATTTCGCAAAAATTGCCGCTCCACGAAAGCCGAGCAACGATATTTGGTTTAATCGTACCGATAAAAGCATAAATTTGCGTCCTGGTGCAATCGAGGGCGATTTGGAAAAAGTGAACGCCGTGCCGCTTGGCGATAACTCTGTGCATGGCTTGGTTGTTGGGCGAACAGGTGCAGGAAAATCGGTATTTCTCAACGTGCTTATTCTAAATATGCTGACGGAATATCCGCCCTGGGAACTGAATTTGTATTTGGCGGATTTCAAAAAAGTGGAGTTAAGCCGATATGCCACGCAAAAAGGCAGAATTGCCCCACATTTGTGTGCTTGTGCCGCCACCAGCGAAATCCGCTATGTTGTTTCATTGCTCGATTATTTGGTAAAATGTATGGTTACTCGGCAGCAATTATTCCAAAAATTGGGCTTGACAAATATTGCGGGTTTTCGCGAAAAATATAATGTTGTTCTGCCACGAGTTTTGCTCTTGGTAGACGAATTTCAGCAGCTTTTTTTGGAGGCGACCAACAAGGAAACCAATCGCATAAACGAGTTGCTTACCATGATAACAAAATTGGGACGTGCAACAGGTTTTCATTTGCTTTTTGCCAGCCAAGAAATGTCGGGAACGCTTAGCGGAAAGGTTTTTGCCAATTTTAAGGCGAAATTTGCCCTGCCTTGCGATGCGGAGGTTTCCTCTATGGTTTTGGGAAATTCTGCCGCCGCCGATTTGCACGAAAAGGGCTTTTGCCTTGTCAATACAAAATCTGGTGCAAAAGAGGATAACGTAAAATATCGTGTGCCTTTCATTGATAATGACGACAAAAAGCACAAAACAGGCGAAAATATCGGCGAAATTATCATTGGCGAAGACGGCGAACCAAAAAACGATTTTGCCGATTATCTTAAAATGTTGGCGACACAATCCGAACGCCTAAATTTTGCGAAAATTATCAAATATTATGACGAGGATTTTACCGAACGAATCGAAAAATTGGAATCGTTCCGCAAACACGACAACATAAAGGCACAAATAAAAACCTTGCTAAATAGCAATAAAAACCTGCTGGACAGCCTTATTTTAGGGCCTTCGGTCGTCTACAAAAATACCAAAATTGACTTTGAAAGTTTCTTTTTGGAAAAGGGCAAGAAAAACAATATCGGTGCAATCTGCACAAAGGCGATTGATGCGGCGTATATCTTGAAATTGTTGGTTGCAAATTTTGCCAATTCTACCCAAAAATATCAGCATTATATGGTATCTAAAAGCGAAATTGTCAATATGTTTTATCCAGACGGCAAGAAAAAAGAGGATTTATCGTTGTCAAAAGCCGATAAATTTGACGAAACAGGCGATTTGATAAGCACAATGATTAGTGATTTTGAATGGCGAAAAATCATAAAAACCACAAAAAATCCCAAGCAAGCCCTCGCTGCAATACGGCAATTTATAGTGGCAGCACAGCCAATCGCTAAAAAATTCTATGACGAAAATTTATCGGATGCCTTTATTAAAGAGCATTTTGACAGTTGCAAAACCATGCAACACGCCAAAGAAATACTCATGTCATTGGAAGATTCTCAAAAATACGCTGTTTTTGCGAATCGATTGGACAGCTACATAAAATTTGAAACCGAGCCTTTTCCGTTTAGAATTTTTTGGATTATCGGTTCGGAAAATATAGATGGGCTAAAATCCCACAAAAACAAGCTATTAGAGGCAATGCGCGACAGCACAGAATATAATATGCTATTTGTGATTATCTCCTGCAATGAAGAGGACGGAAATGTGCGAGACCTGCTAAAACAGTGCAATTATTTGTTCATAAACGCGCCCACAGACAGCATTTACAACAGATACGGGCTTAATTACACGAAAAAAGAGGAAAATTCGCTTGCAATGGATTTCAAAATTTGCAATATGGAAGTTGAGCGAGCGTTCAAAAAATTCCGAGTAGAATTTGACGAGGGCAAAGTGCCAGAACTAAATTTTGACGAGGTGTCTTTATGATTTTTAGCTTGCGAGAGGAAAAATTGGCGGAAATAACAGCAATAACTACGGAAATTGCCGAAACAACCCAATCTTTGGCGGACGTTTTTTACAATAATTTGCACGATTTGACAGCCTCCGTCAACGACAAAGTTTTGCAAGATGTTAGCAATTTATTTTATAATTTTGCAAGCCGCGTTATAGAATCCACGTATTCTGCCGACGATTGGCTTGAAAGTAATGCGAATTTTTCCGCCTGTGCCGAAACAATGCACGTTGGCGAGGTTTCCGTGGAAATTGCGAAAACGCATGAACAAAAAATTGCGGAAATTTTGACCGCTTACATAAAAAAGGACGATATAGCCGTGTCAACCGAAAACCCTGTGCAGGACGATGAAAAAATACAAGAATTGGAGCAAATTATCAGGGGATTTATAGCAGAAATGCAGGAAAATCACGGCGAATTTGCCGCAAAAATTGCCGCCATAAAAGAGAGCAATCTGTTGATTTTTTCCTTTGAACGCTTGGCAAAAGATAGATTTACATATATTGAAGAATCGTTGGATTATTTGCCACAAATTGTGCAAACCGTGGCGGAACAGTACGCCGAAATGGACAGAAAATTAAAGGAAATTACAGAGGAAAACACGGATATTTTCGCAAATTATGCTTTGGAAAGTGCCGAAAATATCGCAAATGAAGTAAATTTTGACGAAACGGAAAATACAGTAAATTCGTCAGAGCAACAAACGGCTAGTATAGGGGATTTTGGCAGTGTTTTAGCAAATTCAACAAATTTAGCAAATACTTCGCAAGCCGCTGAAAATGCTGAAAAATCAGAAAATGCTGAAACTGTGGCAACCGTTGCAGATATAACGGCATTAAGTGAGGAAATTGCGGCATTTCAAGCCGAGCCAGCAAGCGGCAACGATGTAAAAATAGGCGGCAAATTCAAAAAACTGGGTTCTTTTTTAGCGAACGGCGTAAAAAAGGCAGTTTCGGGCGTTCGCAACTTAAAGCCAGAGACAAAAAAATTGGTTGTAGATGGGCTTGGCGTGCTTGCAACGGCTCTTGTTGGCGGAGTTGTTCCTGGTGCTTGGGTAGCCCCTGTAAAAGATATTTTGGAAAAAAGCAGCATAAAGGATAGCCTTAAAAAATTTGTAGAAGCAAAAATTGGACTGGACAAAGAAAACAAAGACGACAAAACATCAAGCGAAACCGACAAAATAAAGGAATTTATCACAGCGGAAATGGAAAAAATGGGCAAAACGATAGTTGACAACATAGCAACCAATCCGCAAAATCCTTTGCAGCAGCAACTGGCACAAATGGGCAAATTAGAGGAAATTCCGCAAGCAATTATTGCAACGCAAGCCGAAGATTTGGCAATTCGCAATAAGGTGCGTTCGCTAGATTTGCCCGAGCAATACCAAAAATTTGCCCAAAACATACCGCCGTCAACCTTTGCCGCAAGCACTCCAGAGGTAAAATATAATGTTGCACAAAATGCCACAAATACCGTGGTTGAGGGATATAAATCTAATGACGAAATAAAAATTTTGCAGGGCGAATTGGATAAATTTTTGGCGGAATATTCAGCGAATCCAAATCCAGCAAATGTCCCCAAAGAATCCGATTTTCCCAAGTTATTTGCTATTATGAGGGCGGCAATAAAAAATGCTGTTTCTTCCTTGCGAGATTTTAAGGAAATTGGCGAGGTTTTGGTAATTTTTGGCGGATATGCGACAGGTGCGGCGATTCCTGCCGAAATTATTATTGGATTGGCAAAATATCTAAAAAACGCCGATATAAGCGGCAGCATAAAGGCGTTTATGCAAAAAGGCGGAAATACAGCCGAAATTCAGCACATGATAAAATCGGAAATAGGCAAAATCTCGGATAACATAGCGGACGACATAATCCAGCAAAAAGGGGAAATTGCCAAAATTGTAAAATTGACAGCAGAGCAACAAACAGCGGCACAACGGCAATTTTCAGCGACAAAACAGGCGGATAATTTGCCCAAAACATATAGTAAAATTCCGCCAACTCGCCCAAAAATCGCATACAACGATATACAAAATTTGCCCAAATTAACGGAAAAAAGTCCGATTATGGGCTATTTGTCAGAATTGTCAAACGAAAACAGCGGCGTTAAAGATAGATTGAATAAAGAATTGGAAGATTTGCACAATTTTGCGAAAGAAAATCCGTTTTGTGCCTATAATATTCCCCAAAATAGCGAAATTTCTAAATTGCTAGAATACACAACAGCCGATTTGCCGTTGCCGAGCAATGTTTTTTCGAGCAGTCATTTGAACGCCGAAAAATTATCCAAAGCCGTTAGCGTTTTGGACACAAATAAATTGGGAAAAACCAACGCAAAAGAGCAGGTTGACAATATTAGAAAAAACTTGATAAGTGGCGTAAATGGCTATCCTATGGTTGATAAAAATGGAAAAATATCCGCCAGTACGATACAGCAGGTTGCGGCGGCTGTGCAAGGCAAGACAAAAGAATTTTCAGTAGGTGGCGAATTAGGCGAAACGCTTAAAAAATATATGGGGATTCCCAAAAAATTTAGGTCATTTGCTTCGTTGTCGTTGTCGTTGCTGTCGTTTGCGGCGATTCCTGTGGGATTGGCGTTAGTGCCGTTTAGCGGTGGGCTTTCGTTGCCAGCAACCGCCGCATTTATGGGGATTGTGGATTCTGCCCAAAACAAAATTGATGAAAGTGAAAAGAATTTGCTGAATGCTTTTGCTGTTTCGGTTGGGGCTGAAAATGCGGAGAAGATTTTGCGGAATTATAAGTTGGGCGAAAGTAGTGAGAAAAATGGGATTGTGTTGGTGCGGAAATAGACTTGCACAACCGAGAACCGAACTTCTCCCACTAGGATAATGGAAGATGTCCGAGATAAAAGTCGGAAATTCCGCAGAATGGCGAATTATTCGCATGGGGGCGGAATGGCAGACGGTTGGGGGACGGCACGGCGGAGAATCGTAATGTGCCTGTTCGGATTATTGATAATGTGCGGTTGCCGAAGCGGTCAAAAACCAAGGCTACTATGCGAACCGAGGGAAATCAAATGCAGAATTAGCTGGTTTTTATCGGTTTTACGGTACACAAGTAACCAGTCTGGCGTTATATGACATTCTCGATGCCCTCGCAAGTTTCCGCCAAGTTCGTGGTCTCGGTAACTTGGGGCAAGCGGTATATCGTTGGCTAAATTCTCGATTATTGTCCACAACAACGCAATGTTTTTGCCTGATTTTTTGGCGGATTTAAGCGAACGCTTAAAATCTTTTGAGCGTTTAATACCTCGCTTAGTCTTCTTCATCGTTCTCCAAATCATCCATAAGTTCTTCAATGCTGTGAAATGTCTTTACTGTTGGGTCGTTATCCAATTCTTCCGACTCATGCAAGATTGCCCAAACTTCGGCATTGGTACGAGGTATATGTGAACCCACATCGGCAGGTGCATTGGCATAGGCAAGTATGTCTTGAAAGAAATTTTTTGGGGTTTCAAAGCGAAGCACAGAGTTTTTGCCTACAGCGTACATAAAGTCCGATTCGTCCAGTTCGGCAATTTCCGTGGCTTTGCCTAGGCTTAACTTGCCGTCGGCGTACAGCTTAACGGCTATGGCTTGTTTTACTTCTGTTTCCGAAACTATATCTTCGGAAATGGGGATATTTAGTAGCATGGTTGATAAACTCCTCTCATTTGGTTAAGTTTAACAGTTGGAGCGGTGGTTGTCAAATAAATTTGAGATACAGTCTGCGGACTTTTTGGTGCTGTTTGACGAAAACGACAACCCGCTCCACCCATCACAACAGCCTAATCGATAGTATCAACACCCACATAAACGCAGAATAACGAGTTATTGGGATTTTGCATGAGAATTTCTCCTTTGTTGTTTTATGGTGGTTTTTGGGGAGTGCGATTAAGGTTGTTATTTTATTGCACTCCCCATAAGGGTTAATTGTCGGCGATTAGGGCTGTTATTTCGGCTTGGGTTAAGCCTGTATCTTCAGCGATCTCTTCGAGTGGGCGGTTGCGTTTGAGTAGCTTTTTGGCAATATTAAACGCTTGCTCCGCCAATCTATCTTCCGTCCGCTCCTCCGCATAAACCTCTTTGTGGTCATCAAAGTTATACTCCGTAAATAAAACACTCATAATTTTTCCTCCGTTCTTCTTCAAAAAATCCGCCAAAATATCATTGACGACACAATATTCAATGGCTTTTCTCACGGCTTTGTCGTAATTTGTGTAAATTTCTTCGTACTCCCTTATTTTGGCGATAAAATCGGCATATTGCCGCAAGGTTGGGCATTTCGCAAACAATTCGGTGTTATAGCCCTTGTTTATGTTGTAAACCACTACTTTGAGTTCCAAACTGCCCAAATTTTCACGGTCAATTTCTTCCATGAAAGCATCCGACAACCGTAAAATTTCCTTTTCGGGACGCTCTTCAATGCCGTTGTAAAATACCACAAATTGCGGCGTGGGAATCTTGTACAATTTTGTGCTGTACTTAAATCGCTTTTCGCCCCATAATTTTATCAGCCTGTCATATGATTCTGCTAGATATATCAACAATCTAAACGGCATATTTAGGTACAATGTTGACATATGTTCGGCCAAAACTATCATTCGTTTGCGAACGAGAAACCCTAAATCGTTGCAAAATTTGCCAGATATTGCCATATTTAACGAAAACGGCTGAACCTCGTCGGCGGTGCAGGGAATGTTTGTTAATGCGGCGTGTAATTCTGCTGATTTTTCGAGAGGTTCAAATAACATCTTAAATACGCCGTCTTTTAGTTCGCGGTTGCTAGTGGAATTTTCAATTGTAGTCATTTTTGCCCTTTCTTTTTGGGTTTGGAATTATTATATCTTGAAAAAAGCGGTTTGTCAAAAAATTTTTTTGGGTATGCAAATAAATTTGGAGCAATTCAGGCGGGCAAATAGTTGCAAAAAATATTTTTCCAAAATGCTTGACATTTGAAAAATATGATGCTATAGTGTTTTTTGGTAACAAAAATCCCAACAAAGGAGAATTCCATGCGAAAAAAACATGACAAAACCAACAATTACCTAGCAGTATTCAACCCAGCAACAGGCGAATATTTGCGGCTTGGCAACGCTACTTTCTCACAATCGCCCGATTTAATCGACATCGGCATAATGGGTTCGTGCAATGCTGGCAAAATCGGACTTTGTGCCAAAGCAGGAGTAAGCTGTTACCAAAGCGGCACGGAAAAATTTTCGGAAAATATGCCGCTAAAACTCTACAAATCCATTATCGAGCAAGCCAAAGATTACGTATTTCAAGTGGCTCTGGGCGGACGCGGCGACCCAAACCATCACGAAAATTTTGCAGAAATTCTCCGCATTACAAAAGAAAACGAAATTGTGCCGAATTACACAACATCTGGCTACGGCTTGACGGACGAGCAAATTCAGCTAACCAAGCAATATTGCGGTGCGACGGCGGTTTCCTGGTATGACGAAACTCATTCGCAAAACACGATTGACCGCCTTATAAATGCTGGCGTTACAACAAATATTCATTATGTTCTCAACAGGCGGTCGATATTGCAAGCGAAAATTTTGGTTGACAAACTTGACAAAATTGACAAAAGAATCAACGCAATTATTTTTCTGCTACACAAGCCAGTTGGATTAGGCACGACAGCCGAAATTCCCACAACGGAGCAAATGCAAACATTCCTCGGTTGGGCGGACGAATGGGTTTTGGCGGGCAAAAATATTGGCTTTGATTCTTGTTGCGTTTCTGCTATAATAAATCATACGCAAAATATCAACCGCC